>Ga0326514_10000003_pt1 | contig 197134 bp, 159 predicted proteins | sample 3_2548_0518_D_FD_203653 | JGI IMG/M metagenome (GOLD analysis project Ga0326514, IMG submission 203653) | Bovine rumen microbial communities from UC Davis, California, United States - 3_2548_0518 | ecosystem: Host-associated > Mammals > Digestive system > Stomach > Rumen | place: USA... | reverse complement strand
GCACGGTGTCGGGCACCTCGCTGCGCGTAATCTCACGCAGGCAGTCACGCACCTCGGCCTCGGTATGGTAGCCGCTGTTCATTTCGGCACAGAGCCGCATGGTGCGCTGGACGTCGGCATAAAGTTCATCGCTTCCGACGTATGTCTTTCCTGTAGGTTCCATTTTGTTTATAACGTCAATTCCACGAGATTATTGCCTATCTTGGACTTACAAACTCTTCAGCCACTTCTCCACTTGGGCTTTGCCCGAGCGGACTTCGTGGCCGTAGATGGAGAAGCCTTTGGTGACGGTGGCCTTGGGGAAGGCTTTTTTCACGTCGCTGACGCAATTGGCCAGGCCGCTGCCCTCGTGGGTGGTGAAGGGGATGACGGTCTTGCCGGCGAGGTTGATGTCCTTGAACAGCGTGAACATCACCTGTGGGATGTGCGCGACCGGAGTGGAGCGAACGTCATTAACAGGTGCGCGACCGGAGTGGAGCGAACGTCATTAACAGGTGCGCGACCGGAGTGGAGCGAACGTCATTAACAGGTGCCCCACCACACGGGGCCGCCGATGAAGACGGTGTCGTACTTGCTGAGGTCGGGGGCGGCACCCTCGTATGGCGGAAGCTCGCCGTCGGCAGCCTCTTTCTTGGCCAAGTCGATAAGAGGCATATAGGCCATGCCGTCGTACTTGTGGGTGACGATCTCGTACTGGTCGGCACCCGTGATTTCGCTGATGTAGTCGGCCACAATCTTGGTGTTGCCGACCTCGATGTTTGTTATGTAGTTGGCTCCGTTGTCGCCGACTACATAGTTGTCGCCCGCGTGGGAGAAGAAGATGACTATTTTGTTCATTGTTTTATTGTTTGATTGCGTTATTGCGTTAGTATTCTCTTGCTTGTTTTGTGCGTTGCAGCCCGACGAGGCCAGGAAGAGTGCAAAGGCCGCGAGGGTGGTAAAAATCTGTTTTGCGTTCATTTCGATGGGTCTGTTTGGGGTTGATATTCTTGTAAATCGTTGATGACTAAATATATTCCGCACATTCACCCTCACCGGTTTCCGACTGCAAAGATACGAACATTCCGCCACACGGCAGTTTCACATTTTACGCCAATTCTTTCACAAATCACCGCAATCAAAACGACGAGGGCGGCCCCGCCATCCGGCGGGGCCGCCCTCATTCTGTCCGTTTCCGAATCAGATTGCCTCTTCAGTCTCCGGTTCCGGCGTGGGCTCGTCGTCCTTTTTCGCAATATTGTTTTTATTCAGCGGTGCTCAAAGCCGTTCCCGTTTGGTCAGGCAGGCCGCCCTTCTTGCGGCTCTGCTGGTATTGCAGCTCGATTTTCGCCAGGTCGGCGTTGTAGTACGGCGGCGGCCTCGACGATTTCCTTGTTGCGCGGCATAGACGAGCCGCAGAAAACGGATATGTTCATAGTTGTATCTTTCAATTGCCGTTAGGGAATGTTGTTGTAGTCGGTTCCGCCCTCGCATGAGCCGTAGATGTTGGGGCAGTAGTTCAATGTCCAGCCCTCTTTCTGTCCGTTCTTGGTCGGCACGATTATTTTGTACCAGTCGCCGCTTACGCTGACCACTGGAGAGCGCCAATCGGTGATATCGTAGCTGTGTATCACTTGCTTTGGGCTGGTTTTGTCGGGCTTGGCAAAAAGGTATACACAATGGTTCAGGCTCCAGCTGGGCCAGTTGCATACGGCGACATACTTTTTGTCTATCCAGGCAATGATTTGGAAGTCGGAGTTGCTCCAATCGCTCCCGATTCTCACCTTGAAGCGATTGTTGTTCTCATCGGTGATATCTACCCGGTAGTAGTTTTCAGTCACAGAGTCCTGAAATATGGTGGCTATGGGTATATGGCAGGACGTGTCCTCATACAGCGGTATGCTCTCGTTGTCCACACTGATGAACTGAGCTGATGCGGTGACACCGAAGGACATCATCGCCGCGCAAACCATCAATATTTTCTTCATATTCTAAACCATTAAAAGTTAATCACTGAAACAAACGCCACCCTGCGGTTTTTATTGCCCGCAGGGTGGCGGAAATTTGCCGTTTCCGTGCAATTTCGCCTCGCATCATCGCAAAACCTTCTTGCAGTCGTGTAAATCGGTCTCGCATCATTGCACGGGGCGTTGCAGCGTTGCAAAATGGTCCCGCATCGTTGCAAAAGGCATTTACACCAATGCAAAACGGCCTCGCATCATCGCAAGGCCGTTTTGCAGCTCTGTTTCATATCCGCGCAATGATGCGGGGCACGATTGCATGGTTATTCGGCGGGCGTGGCGTGCTGCGGCTCGTCGTCGCCGTCGGGTTTCGTGTCGCGCGAACGATTCGGGTCGGGCATCGCGTAGCGGCGGAAGTATTCGAGGTCTTCCTGCATCCGCTGTGCGGAGGTGATATTTTTCAACAGAAGCACTATCGATACCCATAAAGTATATGTGATAAAAAATTACAAAAATATATTTTTATTAAGTATAATTCATAAATATTTCATATCTTTGCATTGTCAAATATAATTATTTTATCATGAAATTAATTGAACGACAAAGATATATAGAAAAAATCACTAAATGGTTTGGTAAAGATATGGCCATAGTGCTCACCGGACAGCGGCGGGTGGGTAAGAGTTGCATACTGCGTTATCTGTGTGAGAAGTTGTCTGAAGAGGGTAATGTGATATATATCGACAAGGAGCAACGCCAATTCGACGGCATCAGAACCTATATTGACCTGAACGAATATATCGAAGCTCACATGGCCGAAGGGAAATGCAACTACATTATGATTGACGAAGTGCAGGATATAGTAGAGTTTGAACGGACGCTGAGGAGCTTTTACAAGGAGCCAAACACTGAAGTGATTGTCACGGGGAGCAATGCGAAGATGCTGAGCAGCGAGTTGTCGACACTTATTGGCGGACGTTATGTTGAAATCTATATACAACCATTGTCATACGACGAGTTCCTGACATTCCACAGCCTTTCAGACAGCAACCCTGATGCACTGAGCAGTTATATCGAATACGGCGGTATGCCGGGGTTGGTACAAATCGGCCTCGACCAAGAGAGTGCAGCCAAATACCTCTCAAGTATCTACGACACTACGCTTTTGAAAGACGTTGTGATGAGAAACCAGATACGCAATGTCGACTTTCTCTCCAAGTTGGTGCAATATATGGCCGACAACGAAGGCAAACTTATTTCGGCCACCAACATCAGCAACTATATGAAGTCCATAAGAGAAAACATCTCTCCATCCGTCATCATCAACTACCAGAAGATGCTGAGCGATTCCTACCTGCTGCACAAGGTGAGTCGCTACGATATCCACGGGAAACGCCTGTTTGAAAGCAATGAGAAGTTCTATTTCGAAGACCAAGGTATCCGAAATGCCATAGCTGGAGGAACGAGAGACCAAGATATTGAAAAGATAATAGAAGGTGTGGTGTACCAACACCTGATAAGATTAGGATATAAAGTATATGTCGGTCAGTTGCAGGCAGGAGAGATCGACTTTGTTTGTTCAAAATCCACAGGGGAACGGGTATACGTGCAAGTGTCTTATATTGTAGCCGACGAAGCGACACGCGATCGTGAATTTGGCAACCTGCGGAAGATCAACGACAACTATCCCAAATATGTCATATCAATGACACCTTTGGTTTCCAAAAATGACGACAACGGCATCACACATCTTAGTTTAAGACGTTTTCTCTTGGAGGGGCTGTGATTTAATGAAGATTGACTTTCTATACTCGACGGATTTTCTGGCGATGAATGCGCCGGAGCTGGGACACACCTGTATGCACCTGCTGTGTACAGCCGGTGAAGGGAGCTTCGTGTTCAACGAGCGGTGCTACCACATCGTGAAGAACGACCTGGTGGTGATACCACACCCCAACAGGGCTAAGAACCTCGCGGCGGCGCCGGGGATGGAGGTGGAGTGGTTCGCCGCCGACAACAAGTTCCTGCAAGGCCTGCTGCCGTCGAACAACTACAGCATCGGGGGCAGCATCAGCCTCAACCAGAACCCCGTCATCAAGGTCGACGACCGTCAGGCGGAAATCCTGTTGGAGGACTTCCACCGGCTGCGCGACCGCCTCGACGACCGCCACCTGCTCTTCTACCGCGAGATGATGGGGAGCCTCTGCCTGACGATGATGTACGACATCTTCGAGCTCCACGCCCGGCGCGACGCCACCGACACCCACAGCGACCGCACCGCCTACATCGTCCGGCAGCTGACCGACCTGCTCGCCACCGGCATCAGCCGCACCGAGCGCGACGTGAGCTACTACGCCAAACGGCTAAATGTCTCTACAAAATACCTTTCCGCCACCGACAAGCGTGTCTCTGGACACAGCGTCAGCAGCTTCATCGACCGCGCCACGGTGCCCATCCTGAAGAAATACCTCAACGACGAGCGCCTGTCGCTCACCCAAATCGCCGACCGGATGAACTTCACCTCGCTGAGCTACTTCAGCCGCTACTGCACCAAGCACCTCGGCCAGTCGCCCAGCGACTACCGCCGCAGCCTCCAGCCACGAGGGTGACACTGCCGACAGGCGTAACCTTATGTGAATTCTATGATTGCGCTCGTCTCGTTGCCGACGGACAGCGCGACGATAAGTCCTCCGTCGATACGGTAAAGCGTAGGGACAAGCACGTCGCCCAGCTTGGCGGCGACGCGGTATTCCACCCGAAAGCCCTTGACCTCGAAGCCTTCCGGAAGGAGCTCCATCGCCACACGCACATAGTTGGCGTTGTTCATGTGACGGTTGTAGTCGATGTCGGCGCGCAGCACGCGTACCGGCTCAAGCACTTCACCACCCTCCTTGGGCAGGATGATACGGCGGTCTTTGTAGTTCATCTCAAGCCGAGGCTCCATTGCCATCGAGGCGATGGTGGCATCGTCGACGCGCTTCAGCTTGCCGGCCGCCTTGTCGACGAAGGCCCCCATGCTCCACGTCTTATAGCAGGGCTTCCCCTCGGCATCGTAGATGAAGGTGTTGCGGAAGCCGAACATAGGCTTCACCTCATAGACCGAGGTCGTTACCGTCAGCTCCTCCTTGAATTCCGGCACACGGACGACCTCCACCTGGCGCGTGGCCAGCAGCTGCGCCATATTCAGCTCGGCGAAATACTGCTTCACCATTGGCACCGAGTCGATCCACATCTCCGAGCAGTCCTGCATCATCTGGAGGGCCGAGTAGAGCTTCAGACGTCCTTCGCTGTCGCAGCAGCTTGTCGTCACCTTATACTTCAAGCTGTACATACTTATCCCTGTTTTGCATCCGTCGCCAGCCTCTTGCCAAGCTCGTAAGCCTTCTGCAGGTCCTGCGGGAACTGCGTTTCACGCACACGGGCTTTGCGCTCCTCGGGGAGCATGGCGGCATCGTAGCGGCTGTAGTCGTTGAACTGGTAGGTGTCGAAGCTATAGAGTATCTCTGTGGGACCGAACATACCCAGCTGGCGGGCGCTGGTGTCCATCAGGATGTGGTAGTTGTTGGCGCGGTACACCTCCTCGTCCGGGCAGTTCATGGTGAAGATGGTGGCCGAGCGTTTGGGCTTGACCACCACAGGTCTGCCAAAGTCGGAGTAGTTGACCGCCGGAAAGATGAGCCGCTCCATGAAGGCGCGAAGCCCTGCCGTGGGATAGCCGCAGTAGACGGGCGAGCCGCACACCAGTACGTCGGCCTCGACGGCGCGTTCCATGATAGGCTTCAGGTCGTCGGGGAAAGAGCATATACCCTTCTTGCCGCCCTTCACCTTGCAGGCGAAGCAGCTCATGCAGCCCTTGTAGTTCAAGTTACGGTCATAAAGGTTGACCATCTCCACCTCGGCACCGGCCTCGCTGGCACCCTCCATGGCGCGCTGCAGCAGCTGCGCCGTGTTGAAGTTCTTGCGGGGACTCCCGTTGATGAATAAAGCTTTTACCATAACATAACTATTAACGTCAGGAAGCCGGAATTATTGCGTGGTATATAGGGCAGTAGCGTGAGCCATACCCAACGTCATAAAAAAAGGACTCCCAGACTGAATGTCCGGGAATCCCAACCATAACCAAATAAATATGAAAAACTATTTTCTTGTGTTAATGGTAAACAGCCCCTGCGATTATTTACGCAGACCGAGCTGTTTAACAATGGCGCGGTAACGCTCGATGTCGGTCTCTTTCAGATAATCGAGCATTTTGCGGCGCTTACCAACGAGCATCACGAGAGCACGCTCGGAGACCTGGTCCTTCTTGTGCTGCTTCATAAGCTCGGTGAGGTGCTGAATACGATAGGTGAAAAGGGCGATCTGTCCTTCGGTGCTACCGGTATCTTTTGCAGATTTGCCATACTGGGCAAAAATCTCTTCTTTTTTCTCTTTTGTCAGATACATAATGTATTACGTTTACTTTTTCTTTACTTTTTCTTTCTTAAATCGGATGCAAAAATACGCACTTTTTACAAACTGGCAAAATATTTCTGCAATTTCACACTTTTTTAACGTTTATTAAGAAAGTTCACACACCAGAAACGACACCTTTGTCATTCCCTCTGATGTTCCCCAATGCGCTATTCGATGGCAGCGGCAATCTCGGCGGCGAGGTTCTTCAGCTCGTCGGGAGTCATCTCCACATGGTGGCCGAAGTTGAGATCGCCGGGCTTGTTGAGAGGCATGAGGTGGATATGGACATGCGGCACGTCGATGCCTACCACAGCCTCACCAACTTTGATGCACGGGCAAACTTTCTTCAAACCCTTGGCAACGCGTTTAGCGAAGAGATGGAGCTCGGTGAAGAGTTCATCGTCGAGGTCGAAGATATAGTCGACTTCCTGCTTGGGGATGCAGAGCACGTGGCCACGCACGACAGGATTAATATCGAGGAATGCGAAGCAGTGCTCGGTCTCAAATACTTTGTAGCAAGGAATCTCTCCCGCCACGATTTTACTGAAGATGGTAGCCATTATCGTTCGATTTTAATAAGTTCGAATGACATTTTCCCTGCGGGGACGTTGACTTCAACCACATCGCCGACCTTGTGGCCGAGGAAAGCGGAAGCAAACGGCGAGGTGATGGAAATCTTGCCTTGCTTGAGGTTGGCCTCGCTCTCGGGAACGATGGTGTATTTCTGCTCCATCTTGTTCTTGGTGTTGCGGATAGTGATAATGGAGAGCAGAAGAACCTTGGAGGTGTCAATCTTGCTTTCGTCGAGGAGACGGGCGTTGGCCACCAGTTCCTGGAGTTTGGAGATGCGAGCCTCGAGGTGGCCCTGGGCCTCCTTGGCGGCGTCGTACTCGGCATTCTCGGAAAGGTCGCCTTTGTCGCGAGCCTCAGCGATGGCGGCAGAAGCCGCGGGACGCTCGACGGCGATGAGCTGATGGAGCTCGTCCTTGAGTTTCTGAAGGCCTTCTTCGCTATAATACTTTATTTCTGCCATTGTAATATGCTATTTTTATGAGGTTCAAAAAGGTGGGAAAGGCTTCGTAGAAAGCCTTTCCCAACCAGGATAATGTGTCGTCGGACCTTAGAATCTGAAGCTGGCTCCAATAGCGTGGGTGCCCTTGAGAGGCGCCGCGGTGCGGTAGGAGTAGTCGATGGTAAGTCCAGTCTTTCCGTCCTTTGCGAAGGGGATATCGACAGAGGCACCACCACAGAAACCGTTGTTGGCAGTGGCAGCATCGTTGTCCCACAGGCCGGGCTGGAAGATGTAGCCGCAGCGGAGCTGGAACATCTTCAGCAGGCTATACTCCAAACCGAGCGTGTAATTGTCACGCAGGAAGGCATTGGAGGTGAAGGCGGCAGCGACGGTAAGGCGCTGATCCCACTTTTCGAACAGGAAGTCATAGGAGAGACCGATGTTGAGGCAGGTGGGGAGCTCCATCTCAGCGGCACGGGTCTGGACGGTGAAGTTGTTACCACCAGTACCAATCATCTGGAGAGAGAGACCGGTACCGTCGAATTTCATCGAGGGACCCCAGTTCTTGAGGGAGATACCGAACTTCAACTGGTCGTTCTCACCCGTCACGTACTGGATACCGGCGTCGATACCGAAACCAGAGGCAGTGACGTTGTCAGTGCTCTCAGTGACGACTTTAAGATTGACACCACCATGAATACTACGGGTGAAGCTATGGGCATAAGCCACATTGATGTTCATATAGCTCGGGGCGAAGGTGCCGTTGACACCAGCCTCAGGGCTGTCAAAAGTAGTAACATCGATATCACCGAAGCTCATGGTCATCACATAGATACCCAGGACGCCAGCATCGAAGACTCGAACGCCAAGGCCGAAGGCATTGACAGCGGCGCCACTGGAAAGGCCAGTCTTACCACCATAGAGCATGGTGTTGGTGTAGGAAGCCTCAATGCTGCCGACGAAAGCCAGACCGGCAACATTGCCGAACATAGCGTCAAGTCCGCGAACATTGGCGATGTTGACACCACCCCAACCGGTGCTGCGGGCCCAGGGGTTGAGAAGCAACTCAGAGGCGCCGGCGGTACCACGGCGTACATCGTTACCAGCCTTGGCGGTGGGAACGGTAAGCGCCGTTAGGATCACAACTACAGCAAATATTCTGAATATATTTTTCATGTCTGTAATATTTTAGTTGTTTTCTTACACTATTAGAATCCGAAGGAGTTGAGGTCGACAGGACGCATGGTGCCAAACCACTTGATGACACGCTCGCCAACACCAGGCACATCGACATGGATGAGATACATACCACCAGCGATAGGAATACCGGTCTGGTTGTGAAGATCCCAGTCGACATAGGTCTTGTTGACAGGCGTCGGTCCAATGGTGCGGACGAGAGTACCGTCGACGGTGTAGATACGGATGAGACAGCCTTGCTGCTTGCCGTTCTCCATACCGGTGGGCAGGTTGACGATGCGCACCTTGGTCTCAAGCTGGCTGGAAGTCTCATACTGCGAATAGCTGTAGTAGGGATTCGGCACGATATTGATTTGGCCGAGGAGGGAGTCGATGTAAGCCTGTTTGGCATTGCTGCGGACAGCGAGGCCTTCGAGGACGGCATCCTTGGCGGAGAGCACGAACTGGTAGGCGGGCAACTCGCGGTTGGCGCTGGCGATACCGGCACTGGCAGACTGCGTCAGGTTGGGTCCGAGGAAGGAGCCATAACGGCTGCGGACATCGATATTGATGGTCACATCGTTGGGGATATCCATCGGGTTGGTGAACTGATGGCGGGTGCTGACGAGAGGCATGTTGACCCATGCGACAGAGGCATAGAGCATGGCGATAGAGTCACGCTGCGGAATCAGGACCTTTCTCTCGTCGTGAGAGACACCGTGGTTCACATAGGGGATACTGGCGATGGGAGTCATGTAGCGGTTCATGAGACGCTCGGCAGAGGCAAGCATACGCATGGCCCAGCGACCGGCATCATACGAGGGAGTCTTGTAGTGCGTCAGCACCTCGGTGGCATTGCCGCTAGGCAGTGCGAAGTTGTAGAAGGGCTGGCTGGTGGCATTCATCACATAGATGAAGTGGCGGCCACCAAGGATATAGTTGCCCGTACCCTCGGTCATCTCTCCCGTGGGGTTCCACATCATATCGCGACCGTTGTGGTTCACGTAGCGGGAATCCTCACCGAACATGATGTTCAGACGCTCACCGGTGACAGTGTTGATGGCATAGCCGGGGAACCAACCCATACCGCTGGCGCTGATGTACTCGGGATCGTCGACACTGCCGGCGACATAGCTGAGGCCTTCAGAAGCCATCTGGGCCTTGGTCTTGCCAAGCTTGTTGACGGAAGCATGACGACGGAGCATGAACTTGCGGGCATTGCCCTCAGACTGCGTCTTGTCATCGCACATCTCGATAACCGGGCAACGGGTCCACTTGGTAGTATCGGAGGTGAAGACGATACGCACGCTGGGCAGCAGCGACATGTCGCTGTACATCAGCGAACGGTTGAACGAAGTCACATTCAACTGGTGCTGGAGTTTGTTCTTATACTCACCGGTGGCATAGCCGTCGCCGGAGAGGTAGAGACGCGACAGATAGTTCAGCGTATCATCGTCGGACATCAGGTACGAGAAGTTGAAGCCGGGATGGAACGCCTGGCCGGAGACCAATGCGTAGGGCGACCAGAGACCACCCACAACATCCTCGAACATCTGTTCTTTATCCTTGGAGAAGGTATGCTCACGGGTGGTCATCATGCCACCACCGACCGACTCGTAGGTCTGGTAACCGGTGAAGTAGTCCTCGTCCATGTAAGGATCGGCAGCGCTGACAGCGGAGTTCTTCACCTGCGAGAAGTCGCTATACGACATGTAGGAGAACTGCATACCGGCGTGGATCCAGTTGTAGAGATAGTAGTTATCGTTGTCGGGGACACCGCTCAACCACTGGTTGTTCTCATCCTCGAAGATTATCTCGGAGCTCAGCAGAGCACCCTTCTGGGCAACACCGCCATAATAGGGGCTGCTGGTGATCAGAGTAGAGTCGGAGGAGAGCAGCGTGATGGGGCTGGCAGCGGCGTTGGGGTTCACCAGGGTGATGGCGATACCCAGGTCGAGGAAGAGCTGCTCGTTGTAACGGCCGATGGAGAAGTCGGACCAGATGGTGTCAATGTAACGCATCTGACCGTTGGTCTCCACGGAGTCGAAGTGACCGCCGTCCTGACGGATAATGCACCAATGAGTGTTGTCGTTAACATTGGCGGTATCGCGAGCAGAGGAGTTCTTGAAGAGGATGGTGAAGCGACCTTCCTTAATCTTCAGAGGATCGATAACGCGGACATTCAGAGGACCGGCATTCTCGATATAGGTGGGATGAGGAATAAGACAGGCGTCATTCATCTTGATATTGACATCCAGACCACGGCTGTTGAGCGAACCGGTCATGTAACCGGGAGCCTTGGCCTGCTGACCCTTGGCACCCATGAGTTCGAGGATGGAAGCCGAGTCGAGACGCAGCATGGAACCGCCGTTACCATAACCGCCGAGACGGGTGATCTGCGGGCACATGCCAAACTCAGACTGGGCAATCTTACCACCGTCCTCAGCTGCGGGGCTGTGGGGGATGGCCACGATAGGAACAATGCTACCACCGTCCTTCTCGCGCTTACGACCAGCGAGGTAGGGCTCTTTCTGACCATCGAGGAAGGTAGCCTCGGTCTGAGAGTACTCCTTGTAGCGGTTGTGAGCGTAAGCAATGGCGATGAAGTAGTACTCCTTATTGTTCACCAGGTCGGTGTTACGACCGGTGGCAAACTGGTCTTTCGTCACACGGAAGACGTGCTGGATGCCCTTGTTGGCGCCTTCAACCATCACCTTACCAGAGAGGATACCGGTACGGGTATCAGTGGTGTAGTTGATGAGGGTTCCGATAGGCAGCGTGGGACTGGTGTTCTTCTCGAGGACGGAGTCGCCGTTGGCGTTGACGACATAGGAGCCATCGATAACAGAGTCATAGTAGTTCTCAAGGTCGCACTGGAAGATCAGAATGGCCTTGGTGGGGTCGTCGATATCAGCGATGGAGGTGTGTTCATCCTTCAACTGATAAATCTGATAACCCTCGAAACGATACTTGGTATCGTAAGCCTTCACGTTTCCGGCAGTGTCGGTGTAGGTGCTGGGGATAGCGGGAGAATCCTCGGAGTAAGACTCACCATAGTTGTTGGAGTTGGGGTTCTCATAGTTGAGATAGAGGATAATCTCGTTGTTCAGCTCCTGGCAGGTCAGCGTGGGAGCGTCGGGGCCGTCGAGGACCTTGAAGCAATTCTCGAAGAGGCGCTGGCAGACGTCGTCAATCTGACGGAGCAGCTGGACGGAAGTCCAGTTGTTACCAGAGGTAGCCTGGGCGAAGGGAATACCGACGGTGATGTAGTTCAGAGCACCGGGTTTGAGGGTGAAGGGACCTGCAGACTGCATGAAACGACGGTCGCTGGGCTTGTTGCCGGCGGTAATCTCGTTCCAGTCGTCGGGGTTGGTGGCGGGGACGACACCATTGGTGCCCCAATGCCAAGGATCGGAATCATCCGGGAACATGAAGTCGCACTCGAGGCTTCCGGTCAGAGCATTTCCACCATATTTCATACGGGAACCATCGGTCCACATACCACGGAGGTAGTAGTAATAGTCACTAGCCTTGTCGGGCTCACCGTTGATACCGGAGGCAGTGTTGTTGTAGTACACGAAACGGCGCATACCGAAACGCTCGTCGTCGACGATGCCGTTACCAAAGTTGACACCATTGATGGCGCAGTTTCCAACAACATCGTTCTGTTTGAAGTACCAGCTCTTGGGGTCGGCGGCAAAGAAGTCGTCGGCATGGTAGGAGATGTCAACGGTGTCATAGACCTGACGACCCTGGGCATCGAGAGAGTCAATGCTGGTACCCACCTTCTTCATCTTGTAGAGGCTGAGGAGCTTCTTCAGAGGAGCATTGGTGGAGTTCTCGATATAGGAGATATCAATCTTGGGATTGTCCTTCAGGTCAGGATCCATGTAGGGACCCTGGAAGAAATCGATACCGACTGCAGGAGGAATACCGCTATAGGAACCGGCTCCGGGGCTATCGGTAGAGGTACCGTTGTAGCAGTAGCCGAGACCACGGCGCACGTCGCAACCGACGAAGTCGTCCTGTGCATTACCCAGGTCGGGGTCAACCCACTGGCTGAAGTAGGTGTCCTTCAACTCATAGGAAGAGCGGTTGATGATCTCATAGGAGTAGAAGGTCATGTCGTTGATCTTGTCGTTGGTGGAGAAGGCGAAAGCCTGTGCACGGATCTCAATACCGATAGGCTGACCTTTGGTCTCGGTATGGGTGTTACCCATATCGTTGAAGACCCACCAGATGGTCTGGTCGCCCTTCAGCACCTGGTCGGAGCGGATACCACCGGTGACGATACCAGCCTCCTCTTCCATTGTCGGCATGCGAACGCTGCTACGGTCGGGGTAACGCTGTTTGAGCGTACGGGGGCAGAGGTCGTTGTTGAAGTCGTACCAAGGATAGTCACCGTTGTAGGGGTTGTAGACACCATCGTGGTCGGCATCATAGAAAGGAGCGAGGTAGCTAGTCAGGTCGTCGCCCTCACCCTTGGCAGGCCAGTTGAGGATAACATCAGGGATGTTGGAGAGCTCCGACACGAGAACAGGATTGTTACCGGAGTAATCAAAATGTTCCATGAAGGAGAGCACCTCGGCCTTGGTGATGACAAAGTGCTTGTCATAATAGTTACAGATGGGGAGGTCGACAGAGGCGGTACCGTTGATTTTCAGGGGACCGGGCCAATAGTCGTCACCATCCTGACCGAAACGAAGAGCTGCAATTCGAAGGTTGTCGTTGACATCGGTACCACCGATCCAAAGAGCAGCGCAGTAAAGCGGGCAGGTGTTACTGTTTTTGGGCAGGTGGTACTGGGTGACAGAACCGTCGTACCACATATTGCCATAGCCGTTAATCAAGGCGCGAACGTTGTTGACGTTGAGCTCAGCAGTACTCTGAGCGCGTTTGCAAGCGGCGGCCTTGGTGCTAGCAGCAGCGTTTCTCGCGGTAGATTTCCTTTGCCAGGCGCAGTCACGTGCCGTCACCGACGCAGAGAATGAGACAAGCAACAGGGAAACCAATACCAATTTGCAATATATATTTTTCATCTTTATAATATTTTACGCGTTGATATTAGAAGTTATACGACACGGAGAGTTTGATAGTACGCGGGCTGGAGTAGTTCCAGTAGTTGTTGCGCATAGAGATAGTGTAGATATCGCGGAAAGCCTGAGGATCGAGGTAGGCGTTGATGACCTGCTGCGACTCGGGGTCGGTGAGGTAACCATTGTCCTCGGGGTTGCCGGTGACGGAGAAGACACCAAGCACGTTGCGGATATCAAAGAGGTTGTTGATGGTCACAGCCACATTGAGGGCGGTGGGGTGCTTGCCAACCATGATGGGCCAGGTCTTGTCGATGACGACATTGAAGTAGAAGCCCCACGGCAGACGGGCACCACGGTAACCACCGACGATGGTCGACTGGCTGTTGGAGAAGGCCTTGGTGTAAGGACGGCCCGACTGGGCAACGGCCATGAAGTTGACACCAAAGTTCTCGAGGAGTTTAACCTCTTTCTTACGAGGCTCGCCAGTCTCCGGGTCGATGACGGTGCGAGTGATGACAGGACCATTGTAGTTCTTGTCCGAGCCGTAACGGAAGTCGACGTTGGCCTTGAACTCGTGACGACGGTCGTCAGCGATGGGGTTGAGCATCTTCAGGGTGGTGTAACCTTCCTTGATGAGCTCGGTCATCGTGGTGCTGGACAGACCGGTACCCTCAGCATACTGGAGGGTGTAGTTGGCGTTGACACGGATGTTCTTGGTCTGACGGAGGTCGTAAGCCAGGGTGACACCCTTAATGGTCTTGAAGTCCTTGTTGTCGTAGCTGTAGTAGTTGGGGTTGGGGTCGGCACCTGCGTACTGGACAAGCTGAATCAGGTCGCGGGTCTCTTTATAGTAAGCCGAGGCGCTGATGGCGGAGTTGTCGTTGAGGGCCTGCTGGAAACCGAGCTCATAGTTGGTGATACTCTCGGGTTTCAGGTTGGGGTTGGTGATGGAGGAAATCTGCGACATATAGAGGTAGCTGACATAGTTGGCAGCCCACAAGCTCTCGGTAGGACGACGGGCGATAATGTCGTAACTGGCCTTGAACTGCGATTTCTCTCCAATGGGGAACGAGAAGGCGATACGGGGCATGGCCACAATCTGGGGAGTGTAACGCTCGAAGGCCTCGGAGCCAACCGTACGGTTGCTGATAGCCTTGATACCTCTCTCGGTATAGTAAGGAGTGGGCTTACCGGAAGTACCGTTGACGGCACTCGGCGAAGCGACCTCTTCACCATCGGCATTGTACCACTTGCCATCGGGCGAGCGGTAACCGACGATGGTGGGAGTATTGACAGCACCTTCCTCAGTGGAGATGGAGTTGATGTAGGGCACCCAGTCGGCACCGGCGTTGTAGAGGTACTGAGCACCACCACCGATGAGCGAGGGGTTCTTACGAATCTGAGCGACGGTGTAGGACTCATACAGCAGGTAGGGGTCCTTCATCACGTACTGGTTACCATTGAAGTAGTCAACACGGACACCAATGTTAAAGATAAGGTCTTGGAAGTAGAACTTATCCTGGATATAACCGGCAGCATAGATGGGCGAGAAGGCGGGCAGGTAACGGTACTTGCCATTGGTAGGATTGAAGAACTTGTCGAGGTTCCAGTTGGAGCCATCATATTTCTCACCCGTATGGTCGTAACCAAGGAACGAGACATAGGGGTTACCGCTGTTGAAGAGCTCGTCAGTGGAGAACATGCTCACACCACCGGCACGGACAAAGTCTTCCGGCAGGTAACGGTCCACATCAATCCAGGTGTACTCGTCGATAGCGCTACCATCAGTGTTGGTGAAGTTGTTGCTGATGAGGTAGTCGCGGAATGCACGGTCGAAGTAGGTCTGCTGTGCAGCATCCAACTTACGGTTGTAGTTGACATACAACTGCGAGCCACGGGTCTCATAGATGGGATTGTCGAGGTCCATCTGCGAGATGTGCGAGTTGGCATAGTTGCGCATGAGGGTCCAGATGTTATAGGCGCTCAACGAGTAGGACGACTCCCACTGCTGGTCATACTGGAAACCAATCTCGATTTCATGGCCAAAGATATCAGCCGAAGCCTTAGCCTGCAGATAGATAGCGTCGGCCTGGCTGGTGGAGTAGCTTGCGCTCTGCACACCCACGTTGGAAAGACCGTAGATGGACGAGGGCGAGTCACCATTCATGAGGCCCTTATAACCAAGGATGAACTCACGCTGGTTGAGGTAGGGCTGGATATCGGCAAACTCGGGGCTGAAGAACAGCTGCTCGTTATAGTTAGCCAGGATGGGGTTGTAAATACCGCTACCGGAAACATAGGTAATCTTGTCACCCCAGTTGTTCTGCACCATAGCCCAGCGCTGGTTGCCAAAGTAATCAATGAGCTTTGACTCATAGCTGGGAACTTTTTCCGTGATAAACTGACCTATATATCCATATTTAAACACATCGTCGATACTGCTGCCGAAGTTCTCGTTGTAAGATTTGCTTCTGGTGCGGCTGAACATACCAGTGATGTTGTACATGACGTTCTTGATGGGCGAAGCAGCCTTGGCATCATCCTCATTGCTGACCTCAGCATCGGGGAAACGCTGGGTGAAGTCGGCAGTGATGGTGTAGCTGGTCTGCTCGGTCACCATGGAACCGGCCTGCGGCATATTCAAGGCAGAGACGTTGTTGGACGGGGCATGCACGGCGCTGAACTCACCCGTGAGGACGAGGCTCGTATAATCCGTGAAGCGGAAGTCCAGGGCACCCTCCATGGCGACGCTGAAGTACTGCACATCGGGCACACGGTCCGAGGAGACGAAGTCACTCGAAGTCGGCATGGTGATGGTGTGGAACGAACTTCTTCTGAGGCCCGTCTCCGCCGAGTAGTTGATGGCGTGCGTCAGGGGGTTGTACGACAGAGGAGACTGTTCGAGTTGGCGCACAATCTCGTCCTTGACCACCTGATAGCGATAGCCACTCACACGATAGTAGTTATTGTGACGGTAGTTGGCCTGTCCGGTGAAGCGGAAGCCCACGAGGGTGCGGTCGCCGGTAACATTGCCGTTCTCGTCTTTGATTTTCTGTTTGTAGACAGGACCTGTCAGATAGACCATCAGGGTGTTGAGCAGACGATAGTCGAGCCATCCTTCCCAACGGACCAAGCCCATGAACTGGCTGGTCGGGGGTTTCAGGGTGATGATCTGCGTACCGCCGATAGCCTCACCGATACTGGCGGGGGTACCGCCAAGGATGACCTGAATCTCAGCGATAGCATCCTTCGGCACGTTGATGGCGGTACGTTTACGGACACCACCTTGCATGGTGACCATGTCGTCCTCACCACGAGCGGAACTGGTACCACCGTCGCTATAGCCCATACCGCCGACAGCTGCGACGATAGACTCGACAGAGTTACCAGGCATGTGCTTGATGTCCTCGTCCGAGATGCGCTGGCCTTGCTCAGGGGAACCGATCTCGATCACGGGGACCTTCTCGGCCTCGATGACGACTTCGTCGATGTTCACAGCACCAGTGGTGAGCTGGATGTCGACAACGGTAAAACCGGAAGCCTTCACATGGACACCGGTCTTCACATAGCGGTCGTAACCCACATACGACACCTCGATGTCGTAGGTACCCACGTTGAGGGGCTTGATGGTGAAGACACCATCAAAGTCGGTAGTACCGCCATGGACTTGTTTACCGTCTTGCTTGACAACGACGTTCACGAACGGAAGGGTCTCTCCCGACTTCTTGTCGGTAATGGTTCCCTTCAGCGTGCCTTGGGCGAGGGCGACCATTTCCGCCATCAGCAAGAGTCCGAATGTCAATAGTACTTTTCTAAACATTCTCATTGCGTTTACATGTTAAGTGATTATTTATTTTATTGATTTATTTCGTCAATGTATTTATTGTTCAATATCACCTGGCTGATAACCGCCTGTCTCAGGTCGAACTGCGGCCGAACAGTCTCTTCGGCAACCATGTTCATCACCGGGGCCGGCGCAGCCTTGGGAGCTGCCGACGGACGGTAGATGTCGTCGACGGTCTCATAGGTAAAGTACGGCGACTCCATTTCGGAGGCAGCCTTCTCTTCCCGCATGCTCATGTCTCCCTCGTCCTCGGCGGGAACAGCAGAGCCGCCCACAGGGACGCTCTGCTCTTCCATAGCCTTCTTCGCCTTGGAGGTAAAAGAGACTCCAAAGAAAAGAATGAGGATTAATATGGTGACAATGCTCATGTCGGTTATTTATCTCTTTTTTATATTGAATCAATAATTATTATATACACACACTTATTACTCGGCGATCTCTTTTACTTTCTGCTTGCCGGAAATCTCGTAGACCACGGCGCAGGCAATGCAGAGCGAGGAGAAGACACCGACGATGACACCGACGAGGAGAGCGAAGATGAATCCGCGGATCACCTCACCGCCGAAGAGGAACATCATCAGCAGGGTGACGAAGGTGGTGCCGGAAGTGTTCACCGTACGGGCCAACGTGGAGTTGATAGCGTCGTTCATGTGGGTCATGAGGTCACGCTTCGGATAGAGCTTGCGGTACTCACGCACACGGTCGAAGATAACCACAGTGGCGTTGATGGAGTAACCGATGACCGTCAGCACGGCGGAGATGAAGTACTGGTCGACCTCCAGGTTGAAGGGGAGCAGACCATAGAGCAGCGAGAAGAGACCGATGACCAGGATGGTGTCGTGGGTCAGAGCGGCCACAGAACCGATACCGAAACGCCAGCTGCGGAAGCGGAGTCCGATATAGACGAACATCACGAGGAGACCTCCGATAACAGCCCAGATGGAGTGCACCAGGTTGTCGTGGGCAACACCCTCGCCAAACTGGTCGGACTGGATGACACCGTATTCAGAGCTCTCGGTAGACTGGAACTGCTCGAGGGTGGGCTGCTTGGCGAAGTGCTTGTTGGAACCGGCATAGAGCTTGCTCATGATGTCGTTCTTCACATCGTCGCCATCCTCTTTGATCTTGTACTTGGTGGTCACCTTCACCTGGTTGGAGGGTCCGAAGTTCTTCACCTCGGGAGCCTCGGGGAACTGGCTGGCGATGTCGGCACGGACGGCATCCTCGTCGACGGGCTGGTCGAAGCGGATGACATAGGTGCGGCCACCGGTGAAGTCGATACCGAAACTCAGGCCGCGCAGGGCGAAGCTGCCGAGGCAGACCACGATGGCGATGCCGGCGATGGCATAGAACATCTTGCGCTTGCCAAGGAAGTCAATATGGACATCACGGAGGAAGTTCTCGGAGAAGGAGAAGGAGAAGTTCATCTTGCGCTTTCTGTTCAGACTGCCGTCAATCATCAAGCGGGTGATGAAGATGGAGGTGAAGAGCGAGGTGACGATACCGATGCAGAGGGTGACGGCGAAGCCGCGGACAGCACCGGAACCGAACATCACAAGAACGAGACCCAGCAGGAAGGTGGTCACCTGACCGTCGATGATGGCGGAGTAGGCGTTCTTGAAACCGTTCTGGACAGCGTTGGAGATGCTGACGCCAGCGCGGAGCTCTTCTTTGATACGCTCATAGATAATCACGTTGCCGTCGACAGCCATGGCCATCGTCAGCACAATACCGGCGATACCGGGGAGGGTGAGCACAGAGCCGATGGAGGCAAGGACTCCTATAAGAAGGAATACATTAGTAATAAGGGCAGCCACCGAGACCCAGCCGGCACGGTTGTAGAAGAACACCATGTAGATGAGCACCACGATGAATGCCAAGATGAAGGAAATAAGACCATTGTGGATGGACTCCTCACCGAGGGAAGGTCCGACGACGGTGTCGGAGACGATCTTGGCGGGAGCGGGAAGCTTACCGGACTTCAGGATGTTGGCGAGGTCCTTGGCCTCCTCGATGGAGAAGTTACCCGTAATCTGCGAACGACCGCCGGCAATCTCATTCTGCACCGTGGGGGCGGAATAGACCTGGTTGTCGAGGACGATGGCGATGGGTTTCTTGATATTCTGGGCAGTGATGGTCTTCCACTTGCGGGCACCTTCACTGGTCATACGCATGTCGACTTCGGCCTTGCCGTTGCCCTGACCGAAATCCTGGGAGGCGTCGGCGACGGCGCTACCGTCGAGCAGCGGGGAACCGTCACGCGTGGTAATCTTGATAGCATAGAGGGTGTAGACATCCTTCTCGTTGAAGTAGTCGGTCTCAGGTTTGGCCGACCAGAGGAACTTGACGGCCTTGGGATTGTAGGCCTTCTTCTCGATAGCCTGCTCAAGCATGGTGTTGATAGCGGCCATGTCCTGCTTCTTGGCATAAGCCACGAAAGAGGCGTTGCCGTTGAAGAGGTGCAGCTTGTCATAGAGCTTTGCCTCGGGCTGGGCGGCGGGAGCCTGAGCCTCGACGGCGGTGCTGTCATTCTCGACGGCGGTGCTGTCGTTGGTCTGCTCAGCGGTGGTGAAGTTGGCGACGACATTGTCGGCTCTGTCGAGGAAGGGTTTGGCCTCGGCGAGGTCGTAGACCTGCCAGAACTCGAGCTGGGCGGTACCCTGGAGGAGTTTACGCACACGCTCGGGATCCTTCACACCGGGGAGCTCGACGAGGATACGCTCGGAGGCGGCCAGCTTCTGGATGGTGGGCTGAGCCACACCGAATTTATCGATACGACGGTTGATAACCTCGAAGGTCTGGTCGTAAGCCTCGGAAGTAACATTGCGGATGGCTTCAATAATCGTGTCGCGCGTAGCGCCGGCGCTCAGTTTATCTTTGAAATAGCTGCTGCTTCCGAAAAGGGTGTAGAGGTCAAGGTCTTTGCTCTCCTCTGCAAACAGGGTGACAAAGTCAGCGTTGGTGGTCTTCTTCTGTCTGTCGAGAGCTCTCTTGATGGCGTCGTTGAGCTTCGGGTCGTCCTTGTGGTTGCCAGCCAGTTGGCGGACCACCTCAGAGGTGGAGACCTCAAGCATCACGTTCATACCACCCTTCAGGTCAAGACCGAGGTTGATTTCACGGGACTGGCAGTCACGGTAGGTATAGCCGAGATAAACCTTCTGATCTGCCTTCTCAAGAAGAATGCTCTCCTCCTTCACCTGCTGGATGGAATCCTGGAGGATCTGAGCTTTGTTCTTGTCATTGTTGGCAAGCTGCATGATCTGCGCCTGCACATCTTTGCTGTTAACGTAGTTTTCGGCTTCAGTTTTGGCGTTGCCCTCAATCACGGTTGTCACAACTGTAAACGACAATTGGAACAAACAAGCCAGGGCAAACGCCCAAGTCAGAAATTTGATAAGTCCTTTATTCTGCATACTTTATATATAAATTTATGTTTTTTATTATATTCCTTTGAACATGCAAAAATAATAAAAAATATTGACATAGCAAACAAAATCGAAAAAAAACATGTATCTTTGCACAAAAATTCTAGAATTACAACAAGATATGAACGATAATTTTTCACTGACGCTCAAAGAGTGGGCCGACGAGGACAAACCCCGTGAAAAAATGCTTGACAAGGGCAAGAAGGAGTTGACTAACGCCGAGCTGCTGGCCATCCTGCTGCGCAGCGGCCTGAAGGGGAAAACCGTCGTCGAGGTGGCCAAAGAAGTGCTGACCTGTTCGGGCAACAGCCTGACCACCCTTTCACAGATGGACTTCAAGCAGTTAAGCTCAATCAAAGGGGTCGGCACGGCCAAAGCCACCACCCTCATGGCAGCCCTCGAGCTGGGCTGGCGCATGCAGGGGGAGATAAACAAAGACAAAGAGCTGGTAATCAGCAACAGCGACGACCTCTTCAATTACATGAAGTCCACACTCGTCAACCTCGACCATGAGGAGTTCTGGGCCATCTTCCTCAGCAACCGCGGCAAAGTGCTGGGGCGCCAGCGCATCTCCCTGGGCGGACAGACCAGCACCTCGGTCGATCAGCGCATCCTCTTCCGTAACGCTCTTGAATGCAAGGCGGTAAGCCTCATGGTGGTACATAACCACCCATCAGGCTCCCTGCGTCCGAGCCCGGAAGACAAACAACTTACCCGCCGCCTTACGGAAGCGGGTAGTCTTCTTGAAATCAAATTATTGGAGCATATCATCATCGGCATAAACCCCTTGGGGCAGGCCGACTACTTCAGCTTCCACGACAACGGTCTCCTCTAACGCGACACCGTCAACTCCACGCTGACCGACTCCATCTGTCCTCCCAAGGGAGGATTCAGCTTGCTGACTTTCACCGTAACCGTCTCTACAGCAGCAAAATCTGCCAACACCCTCTCCCCTATCCTGCGGGCCACATGCTCCAGCAGATGGGAGGGCGTCATCATTTCCGCCTTCACCACCTGGTAGACGTCCAGATAGCTGACCGTATCTGATATGTTATCAGACACTTCAGCCTTGGAAGTGTCGGTCATGAAGGCGAGGTCGACACGGAAATGGGTGCCGATGACACGCTCCTGCTCGAAACAGCCGTGATGCGCATAGAAGCGCATGTCGTTGATGGTGATAACAGCCATGGAATCAGATGATATTGTCGAACTGGTGCAGGAAGCGGAGGTCGTTCTCGAAGTAGAGGCGCAGGTCGCGGATCTGATACTTCAGCATGGCCATACGCTCCACACCCATACCGAAGGCGAAGCCCGTATATTCCTTGCTGTCAATGCCGCAGGCGTCGAGGACGTTGGGGTCCACCATGCCGCAGCCCAGAATCTCGAGCCAGCCGGTACCCTTGCAGATATTGCAGCCCTTGCCGCCGCAGATGTTGCACGAGACATCCATCTCGGCACTCGGCTCCGTGAACGGGAAATAGCTGGGTCTCAAACGTATCTGGGTCTCCGGACCGAACATCTCCTTGGCGAAATAGAGCAGCGTCTGCTTGAGGTCGGCGAAGGTCACCTTCTTGTCGACATAGAGGCCTTCCACCTGATGGAAGATACAGTGGGCGCGGGCGCTAATAGCCTCATTCCTAAATACTCTGCCCGGGGCGATGATGCGGATGGGAGGCTTGTGGGTCTCCATCACGCGCACCTGCACCGACGAGGTGTGGGTACGGAGGGCGATATCCTGCTTACCTTCCTCTTTCTGAACAAAGAAGGTGTCCTGCATGTCACGGGCGGGATGGTCGGGCGGGAAGTTCAGTGCCGAGAAGAGATGCCAGTCGTCTTCTATCTCCACCGACTCCTCGATGGTGAAGCCGATACGGGCGAAAATCTCGGCAATCTCGTTCATCGTCACCGACAGCACGTGACGGCTGCCACGGTTGGCGAAGTCGGCAGGCATCGTCAGGTCATGACGGTCCTCGGCCTCCTCGCTCTCCTCGACGAAGTTCTTGAATTCCTCGACCTTGGCCAAAGCGGCGTTTTTCAGATTGTTCAGGGCCACGCCCATCTCTTTCTTCTGGTCGTTGGGGAGCGTCTTGAACTGCTCAAAGAGCTCGTTCATCACACCCTTGCGGCCAAGGAAACGGACACGGAACTTCTCCACCTCGGCAGCCCTGTCCTCAAACTCTTCGATGCGGGCCGCACGAATCTCTTCAATGTACTGGGAAATAAGATCTTTCAGCATATTATTACGTTACTTTTTAATCACTTTAACACTCAGAATGCGGACATCCTCCAACGGACGGTCCATCGGGTCCGTCTTGACGGCCGCTATCTTGTCGACAACATCCATACCCTCAAGCACTTCGCCAAAGACGGTATAGTCGCCGTCGAGGTGCGGGGCACCACCCTCCTCGGCATAGATCTTGCGATGCTCGTCGGAGTATTTCTTGCCGAAGCGTTGCTCCATCATATTCATCTCGCCGTCAGACCATTTACGACCCTGGACGATATAGAACTGCGAGGCCGACGACTCCTTCTTGGGGTTCACGTCGTCACCCTGGCGGGCGGCACACAGTGCGCCGCGCTTATTGATATGGTTCTCACGGAATTCCGCGGGGATTTTATATCCCAAATCACCCTCGCCGAGCATCTGTCCCGCCTTGGCGTTCTTCGAGTCGGGGTCGCCACCCTGAATCATGAAGCCCTTGATGACCCGGTGGAACAGCGTCCCATCGTAGACACCTTCACCAGCCAATTTTATGAAATTGTCACGGTGCAAAGGGGTGTCGTCATACAGCAGAATGACTATATTTCCGCTGCTGGTCTGCATTTCCACCCGCACGCCGGAATCCTTTCCGGACTCCTGTTTTTCAACCCCTTGCGCGGTCATGAATAAAGCAGGGAATAAAAAAAACGCCAAAAATATTATTTTTTTCATCCTATATAGAATAAATTTGCTAATTTTGCAATGCAAAAATAAGAATAAAAATAGAAATAACGACTCAAAAAAACATAGTTTTATGAAGAAAAAAATCCTCTCCTTCTTCGCGCTGCTGGCTTTCAGCATCTTACCCATGACACTTTTTACCGCCTGCGACAAAGACACCAACTGTTATTTGGATGTTTATGTGGTCGACGAAGCCACCAACGAGCCGATTTCGGGAGCCGTCATCAAGATTTCCCAAGACAACGGAGGCAATGTCCGTGACGAAGGCTTCACCGACAAGAACGGCCACTGCAAAAAAAAGTTCTCTGCTCCCGCCATCATTAAAATCGACGCCACCCTTGCGGTAGCGGGAGGGGAGCGCCGCGGAGAGACTTCCGTGCGCCTGCTCGAAGGCGAGACCATCAACACGAAAATCGCACTCACAAGCCAGATCTACGGCCAACGATAAACAACTCATACCATGACCTTTAAACCGACAAAACAAGATCAGGAACAGCTCGTCTCGCTGGGCCTGACCACCGAGCGTGTACAGGAACAAATCAACCACTTCAAGGAGGGGTTCCCCAAATGCCGCCTCGATGCCGCCGCCACTCCCGACAACAACGGCATCCGCTGCCTCGACGACAAAGAGATAGCCCGCTGCGAGAAACAATACCGCACCCTCGCCAAAGGCAAGAAGATACTGAAGTTCGTCCCCGCCTCCGGCGCCGCAACACGCATGTTCAAAGACCTTTACAGCTTCTCCTCGACCTATTTCGGCGTCGCCAAAGACTTCGAGAAGCAGTTCCCCGAAGTGAAGACCTTCCTCGAGAACCTCCGCATCTTCGCCTTCTACAACGACCTGAAAAACTGCATGGAAGCCGCCGACCTCGACCTCGAGGACTACATGCGCCGCGGCGACTACACCACCGTCATCAACTTCCTGCTCAAAGAGCAATACCTCGGCTACGGCAGCCTGCCCAAAGCGCTGTTAAAGTTTCACCGTTATGGAGCCGTGCAACGCACTCCGCTTGAGGAACATATCGTCGAGGGCGCACTCTACGCCCGCAACAGCGACGGCACCGTCAACCTCCACTTCACCATCTCGCCCGAACACCGCGCCGGCTTCCGCCGCAAAATCGCCGAAGTGAAACAATATTATGAGAGCACCTTCGGCATCAAACTGAATATAAGCTTCTCGGAACAAAAGCATTACACCGACATCATCGCCGTCGACGAGCAGAACAACCCCGTGCGCGACGAGAACGGACGCCTTATCTTCCGCCCCGGCGGACATGGCGCCCTCATCGAGAACCTCAACGAGCAACGCGCCGACCTTATCTTCATCAAGAACATCGACAATGTCGTCCCCGACTGGATGAAGCATACCACGGTGATTTACAAACAGGTGCTGGCCGGCATGCTCCTCGACCTGCGCGAGAAATGCTTCGGCTACCTCCGCCTCCTCGACGGCAAGCCCGACCGCCGCACCCTCAACAAGATTATCCGCTTCGCCAAAGAGGAGCTTAATATCATGGTACCAGACGGTTGCGACGCCCAGACGCTCCACAGCCTCCTCAACCGCCCCATGCGCATCTGCGGCATGGTAAAGAACCTCGGCGAGCCGGGTGGCGGCCCCTTCTATACCATTGATACCAAGGGAAGAAGAAGCCTCCAGATTGTCGAGTCGGCCCAGATCAACCACAACGACCCGCAGCAGGAGGGCATCTTCCAGGCATCGACCCACTTCAACCCCGTCGACCTGGTATGCAGCACCAAGAACTACCGCGGCCGTTATTTCGACCTGAGGAAATATGTCGACCCGCAGACCGGATTCATCAGCAAGAAGACCAAGGGTGCCCTCACCCTGAAGTCGCAGGAGCTCCCCGGCCTCTGGAACGGCGCCATGGCCGACTGGATCACCCTCTTCGTCGAGGTCCCCGTCGCCACCTTCAACCCCGTCAAGACCGTCAACGACCTCCTTCGTAAAGAACACCGCGAAGCCTGAGCGGCAAGGCAGTTTACTTACTTGTCCAAAGCAAAGCGGTGAGGACGAAAGTCAGCATCTAGAAGGTTAAATAAAGTTAGAAAAATAGCTGATCAAAGCCCAAAAAACGGCCGACAAAGCCAAAATTGGAAATCAATAAGTTACAAGCGCAGAATGGCACACAACTGACTAGTTATGTGCCATTTATCGTTTTAATGAACTTATAACACACTGATACTCAATACCAACACCGTACCAACGACGTATCAACACCGTATCAACTCCGACCCAACACCGACCACAGTCGGAGATGATACGTTTTTGCCACGGTACTGACACGTCATTCACACCAATCTCTTCTTTCTCTTTCCGCACTCATTTCATTGAACGTTAATTGCCGTTAATTATCCATTAATTGTTTTAAAGCGGGAGCCAGGCCACTATTCCATTCTAGAAAAAGTGATTTTTTGATCCGAAAACACAAAATAATTCCCATAATTCAGAATTTATTATTATCTTTGCATAAAAGAAGTCGAATGAAGGTAACGTTTGAAGACACTGAATTAGAGAATCTTGTGCTTAACCACAAAAGCAAAAAGTACAAGAAATACCAGCGAGATAGCAAGTTTCTCGACGCACTTGACCGTGTATACTTCACCATGCAGTCACAAAAAACAGCCTCCGACTTGAAGCATTACAGTTACCTCCATTATGAGCAATTGAAGCATGTGGTATGGACAACGATAGAATCACAGGGTTCCGTGCAGTACATCCGGGCGAGATCCTCAACGAGGAGTTGAAAGAGCGCGGAATCAAGCAGAAAGAGCTCGCCGCAAAGATTGGCATCCTTCCCAGTCACCTCAACGAGTTGATTAAGGGAAAGCGTAGTTTCACCGTAGCCTTAGCCATGGCGCTGGAAAAAGAGTTGGGGATACCGTATGATTCATGGATGAAAATGCAGTATGGCTACGAGCACGACTGCCTGGTGATAGCGCAGCGAGAGGTTGAGGAGCAGCAGCGTACGCGCCGCGAGAGCATCCTTCCACGAGTGGCCGCTGTGCTCTGATTCGCACATCCCCGTTTCCGAGACCTCATACAGAATCGAACGTATGGCAGAAGACAAGGATATAAGGCAACTGAATATAGACTTTGACGAATATATCCGCCAAGGCGAGCCAGAGAAGAAAGATCGTGCTGAGGCTTGGCGTGTGGCTATTGGCTTGCAGGCTGTGGATGGATTGAAGACCTCAGAATACCTGCAACAAACGGCCCGTAGGAATATTGAGGGTGAAATCACCATCGACGAAGCTCGCGAACTGGTGAAACAATACTATGTCACGAAGACCCAACACGACGATGATGAAGAGGACAGACAAGAAGCTGACCGCGTATCGGCAAACATCGCCAAAATCATCAACGAGCGCGCTTTCACATTCAGCGCCAATGGTCTTATCTCCATCCATAGAAATATTTTCAGCGGCGTGTTCAAACACGCGGGACAATTGCGTGAGTACGACATCACCAAGAATGAATGGGTGCTCCGCGGGGACACGGTACTCTACGGGCGCTGGCAGGACCTACGGATGGCGTTAGAGTATGACATTGAGAAAGAGAATCAGTTCGACTACAAAGGGCTATCGATGGAGGAGGTGATCACACACCTGTCGCGATTTGTCTCCGGCATCTGGCAGACACATCCCTTCCGTGAGGGTAACACCCGCGCCACCGCCGTTTTCACAATTAAATACCTGCAATCCATCGGATTCAAGGCCGACAACCGCATGTTTGAGGAGCATTCGTGGTATTTCCGCAATGCGCTGGTCAGAGCCAACTACAAGAATGTGGCAAAAGGAATCAGTCAAGACGGTCACTTTCTTGAACTCTTCTTCCAGAATCTCCTGATGGGTGAGAATAACGAGCTAAAGAACAGATACATGCTGGTGAACCCACCTGAAGAGTGGAAACAACCCACAAGCACCGTTCAAGAACAGGACAAGCACCGTACAAGTACCGTACAAGTACCGAACAAGCTCGAGGATTTATTACACACAAATAATCCTGACATTGTAAGGCTCGTGATGGCTATTGGATGTCGGCAATTATCTGTGACACAAATGATGGAATCCATTGGATTGAAACATCGACCCACTTTTTTGCAGAACTATCTCAATCCTGCCATTACCGATGGATATATCTGTTTGTTATATCCAGACAAACCTCGCCATCCCCGCCAGAGATACCTGCTGACCGTGAAGGGGCAGATGCTGTATCGGGAACTTACAAAACAATAAGTCTATTTTGGTATTATCTACACCTCTATCCATCTCCCGGGGTTGAAGCCGTTGCGCAGATGCTCTCCGTGGGATATATATCCCAGCTGGTTAGACAGGATACGAGTGTTGCCAATCTGAGCGTCGATATTACGATGTGAGTGGCCGTAAATCCAGTAGTCGATACCCGAATCTGCAATATAGTTGCCCAACTCCACGGTGAAAGCCCCATTGATATGGCTCCCGCTGAATTCCGCTGCTGTGCAGAGTTGTGTGGGCACATGATGCGAGAGAACAATCTTCTTTTCCGCTGTACTTCCCAACACCGCCCGTTTCACAAATGCCAGACAGCGCTCATGTTCCTTGTTGAAGTCGTCGGCCGTGAGCCGATGTCCATTATATATTATCCTGTAGAAGTCGCTCACCCCGTGTTCTGTCAGATAAGCATCGTAGGGTTCGATATGCGACCATAGTGTAGAGACAATCACGTCCACACCATCCAGATGCACCACATCGTTGTAGAAAGCGGCGACGTTGTGGCGGATATCCAGACGGTATCCATCCTCCATCGTGGCGATGTCGTAATAGCCGTAGAACTCGTGGTTTCCCAGACAGACAATCACCTGCTCAAAGTTCTCCGACGCCCAATCCCAGAATCCGTATTGGCAATAACTTTTCTCGCCCGACTCCGGCTTGTCGAGATAGGCGGAGTCGCCCGCAATGAGCAGCACTTCGCCCGCCACCGGCAGCGGATTCCTCGCTAGATAAAGTCGATTCTCGTTGAACTCAAGATGCAAATCGCCAACTAACTGGATTTTCATAATGTAAGTATTTGCATCATGCGGGTTAATGCTCGACGGAAGAGTGCGTAATTCCTGCTGTCTGACACATCAAGCAGGTCGTTCAGCAGGAGGCTTTCGTCTTCCTTATCCACCTCCTGTTGCAACATTTCGGCATAGTATTGGCGATTATGGGGAGAAAGCATTGCCCGCAGGTCGGAGGCAATCCACTCTGCACCGGCCACGGTGACGTCGAATGTTGTCGCCTCGACATCGACCTCTTGCGGAAGGCCGTCGCGCGTGAGGGCGTATGCCACATAAACATTCTGCAGAATATAAACCATATCGGACGCATCCTTGAGGGTGCTGAGGTGGCGGTCACTCCATGTGTCCAGTTTCAGTAGAAACTGGCCGCTGAGCGATGCCATCCGGAACGAGAATTCCTCATCCACAGTCACCTTGTCGGCATGTTCCATCACCTCCGAAAAGCAACGCACCGACATCACAGGCGACCCCTCAGGAGGCCAAGCAATCATCCCGTTGTGCTCCACCTCCCCAAACGGCACAATGTCCACCTCATAGTGGTTTTGTCCTTGCGGTCCCACATAGTAGAACCGTTGTCGTTCGGAAGCTTTAACGAAAAAGTTCTGCAACAGCAGCTGTGAGAGGTGCTCATACTGACTCCAATCGTCCAACGCCACAGCCACATCGAGGTCGAGCGTACGTCGGGGATTGTTGCCGACATTCAGCAATCTCATGGCGATATCGCGTGCGGCAGCCCCCACCACATAAACCTCCTCTCCGAGCGCCGCATAGCACTCCGACAGCGCCTGCAGCGTCTCCACCAGCAACTCGTTCTTCAACGTTTCTTTCTTTATCGAATACTCCATATCTCAATAACCAATAACCTTTATAATTCTCTCTGCGGCTTCGCGGCAGCGGTCGTTGCCCATCGCCAGCAAGTCGGCATACACCACCACAGGCGGGGTGCCCGCCTCGTCCCAGAACTTGCGGTAGACATATATCTCGCCGTCGGCCTTCGGAATCATCCGACCAGTGGCTATCAGCGCATTGGCGTTGTCGGAAACGTAGACATCCCAACGTTCTGGCTGTAGGTAGTCATCCAATAAAGCAGCTGCAGGCTCCCCTCCCCAACTGACATTCTCCGGCATGCGTATGTCACGCCAGCACTCCTTTACCTGAGGTGTAAGAAACGTGAATCGAGCAACAAAGAAACGCTCTTTGAGCCCGTCGGCATAGGCTCGTGCCCATCGGTCGAGCAGAGATGTCCGTTTCCTCAGCAGGCGTTTTTTGCCGTCCTCCACGACGTAACCCTTCTCCATCAGGCTCTGCATGACATTATTTACCGACCCAACAGAGACACCTGCCGCCGCAGCCAGCTGCCGGTATCTTAAATTAGTGTTTGACTTATCTTGCAACAACCTGAAAACAATCTGAAATTCTGCTTTATACATCATACTTCTTAATGTTTATCCCACCTATTTTGTTCATTTAATACATTGTGTTCAAAATAATTGAACAAAAATAAATATTGAACAATATCGATGCAAAGATACACATTTTCTTTAATATAGCAAAAAAAAAAATTATCGTCACATAAAGAAAGTGTCGTGTTTTTTAATTTCGTTTATCACATTTTTATCTGTTTTCGTGAAACTTTCTACCCATAAAGTATGGAGATTGCAGAATTGTTACATGCTTGCCGCATGTTTTTTTTTGTTTACTCAGACGGGGCTCCAAAATAAAATTTGGCAGTTCCAGAAAAAAAGCGTATCTTTGCACTCGCTTAGGCACGAATAATACAGAAACAACATGGCCAATCCAGTTCCAAGTCTTGAAGACAAGCTGCTGTCGGAAGAAGACATCAAACTCCGCTATATCACACCAGCCATACAGCATAGTGGCTGGTCAGTGACCGATATCACTATGGAGACAAAGGTCAAGCTGACCGATGGCAAGGTGAATATCCGGGGGAATTTTGTGGTGCGCGAAAAGGCCAAGTATGCCGACTATATACTCTACTACAATCGCGCGACGCCTATCGCCATCGTCGAAGCCAAAGATGCCAACCATTCTGTAAGTCACGGCATGCAGCAAGCCAAGGAATATGCCGCCATGATGGATATCCCCTTTGCTTTCAGTTCCAATGGTTTCGGCTTTCAGGAATATGACTTCCTCACCGGCAAAGAACGGACCTTCGCTATGGATCAGTTCCCCACGAAAGAGGAACTGTATGCCCGCTTCCTGTCGGAGAGCAACGAGGGCAACGGCTTTAACGACGAAGAGCTGAAAGTCATCAACCAACCCTTCTGCAGTGGTCAGGACATCTATCCCCCACGCTATTATCAGCGCAATGCCGTCAACCGCACCGTCGATGCTGTGGCTCGGGGCGAGAAACGCATGCTGTTGGTTATGGCTACAGGAACGGGAAAAACCTATACCGCCTTCCAGATTGTCTATCGCCTGATTAAAGCTAAACTTATAAACAAGGTGCTCTATCTTGCCGACCGCAACGTATTGGTCGACCAGTCAATCGAGCAGGACTTCAAGCCTTTGGCAAACAGCATCCATAAGGTCAACTACCAGAAAGACAAAGGCACCAAACCTACCGCCCACCAGGTCTATTTCTCCCTCTACCAACAACTCATTGGAGAGAATGGTCAGCAGAACTACAGAGAGCTCTTCAAGCCTGAGTTCTTTGATTTAGTGATCGTTGACGAATGCCACCGTGGAAGTGCAAAGGACGACAGCAGTTGGCGCGAGATATTGGAGTATTTCGATGGCGCCATTCAGCTGGGCATGACTGCAACTCCTAAGGAAACAAAGTATCAGTCGAACATCACCTATTTCAACGAACCGATTTACACCTACAGCCTCAAAGAGGGCATCGACGACGGTTTTCTGGCCCCCTACAAGGTTATCAATATCAAGACCAACATCGGCGACGGATGGCGACCCACAAAGGGGCAGCGCGACATATACGGCAACATCATCGAAGACCGCATCTACAACAATACCGACTACGACTACAACATCATCATCGAAGACCGCATCCGCGAGGTGGCGCACGAAATAACCGCCTATCTTAAGCAAACGGGACGCATGAACAAGACCATTGTCTTCTGCGCCGACGAAGACCATGCGGAGCGCATGCGTGTGGCATTGGTCAACGAGAACGCGGACATGTGCAGAAAGAATCCCGACTACGTGGTACGCATCACCGGCAGCGACGACTACGGCAAAGGCAAGCTCGACTATTTCATCTCTGTCTCGTCGGAGTATCCCGTCATCGCCACCACAAGCAAGCTGCTCTCCACAGGCGTCGATTGCAAGATGGTGAAACTCATCGTGCTCGACCAGAATATCAACTCGATGACCGAGTTCAAACAGATTATCGGTCGTGGAACCCGTATCCGCGAGAAAGAGGGCAAGACCCATTTCTTCATCATGGACTTCCGCAACATCACACGCCTCTTTGCCGACCCCGATTGGGATGGCCCCATCGAGGTCGATGAAGGCTACCCCCATCACAATACAAAGCCCTACGGCAACGATGACGACGCCCCTATACCTTCGGCCCACGAAGCCCCAACCGAATATGGCAAGCCTAAGCCCATCGTCGACCGCGACGGCTGCCGTGTGGAAATCATCAGCAAGATGGTCTCCGTCTATGACTCCAACGGCAAGCTGCTCCGCACCGAAAGCATCACCGACTACACCCGCAAGAACATCAACGACACCTATGCCAACCTTTCCGACTTCATCAATCATTGGAATGCTGCCGAGAAAAAAGCCGAGATTACGGAGTTGCTTCGCGGTAGCGGCATCGACCTGCAAGCCTTGAAAGAAGAGCAAGGGATGGCCGATGTCGACGACTTCGACTTCATCTGCCACATAGCCTACGGGCAGAAGCCCCTCACACGCCGCGAGAGGGCTGAGAACGTCCGCAAGCGCGACATCTTCCATAAGTATGGCCCCGAAGCCAGAAAAGTGCTCGAGGCCTTGCTCGACAAATATATGGACGAAGGCATCAGCCAGCTGGAGAACCGCCGTGTGCTCACCCTCGACCCCTTCCGCCAGATGGGGTCGCCGGCAAGCATAGCCCGCCTCTTCGGCGGCAACCAGCAGTATTTCGATGCCGTCCACGAACTGGAACAAGAAATATATATGGTTGGCTAATTCATAATTTTCAACTTTCAATTTTCAATTTTCAATTATAACAGATGGCCCTGACAAACTTTGTAAAAAGCATCCGCAACATCATGCGCAACGATGCCGGCATCAATGGCGACGCCCAGCGCATAGAGCAGATTGCCTGGATGCTCTTTCTGAAAATATACGACGAGAAAGAAAACGACTGGGAGTTCAACGACGACAACTACGTCTCCTTCATCCCCGAGAATTGCCGTTGGCGCAACTGGGCACACGACGAGGGCGACGGCAAAGCCCTTACGGCCGAGGACCTGCTGGACTTTGTCGACAACACCCTCTTCCCCACCCTCAAGTCGCTTGAGGTAACCCCCGCCACACCCATGCGTAGCGCCATCGTCCGCGCCACCTTCGAGGATGCCAACCAGTACATGAAAGACGGCGTGTTGCTGCGTCAGGTCATCAACGTCATCGACGACCTAGACCTCAGCAGCTATGAGGAGAACCACGCCTTTGGCGAGATATACGAAACCATCCTTAAGGAGATGCAGTCGGCAGGCTCTGCCGGCGAGTTCTACACCCCTCGCGCCCTTACCGACTTCATGGCCGAGATAATACAACCTCAGATAGGCGAGAAGATGGCCGACTTCGCCTGTGGTACGGGCGGCTTCCTCACCTCGTGGCTGAAAGCCCTCGACAAGAAAGTGACGACGGCAGAAGACCGCGAGCAATATTCGCAGTCGATCTATGGCATCGAGAAGAAGCAGTTCCCCTACATGCTCTGCGTCACCAACATGCTGCTGCATAATATCGAGTCGCCCAAGGTGATGCACGACAACTCCCTCACCAAGGACGTGCTCAACTATACCGACGACGACAGGTTTGATGTCATACTGATGAATCCACCTTATGGCGGCAACGAGAAGAACGACGTAAAGCGCCATTTCCCCTCCGACCTCGCTGCCAGCGAGACCGCCGACCTCTTCATGGTCGTCATCATGTATCGCCTGGCCAAGAGCGGCCGTGCCGCCGTCATCCTGCCCGACGGATTCCTCTTCGGCACCGACGGCCCCAAGCGAGCCATCAAGGAGAAGCTCCTGCGCGAGTTCAACCTCCACACCATCATCCGCTTGCCGGGCAGCATCTTTGCGCCTTACACCAGCATCGCCACCAACATACTCTTCTTCGACAACAGCAAGGCCGAGGGCGCCAAGACAGGGTTCAGCACCAAGGAGACGTGGTTCTACCGCCTCGATATGCCCGAGGGCTACAAGCACTTCTCCAAGACCAAGCCCATGAAGTCGGAGCATTGCCAGCCCATCCGCGACTGGTGGAACGACCGCAAGGAGATCATCGACTCCGAGACAGGCGACGAGAAGTCGCGCCGCTTCACGGCACAACAGCTTGTCGATCTGCAGTACAACCTCGACCAATGCAAGTTTCCCAAGGACGAAGAAGAGGTGCTGCGCCCCGATGAGTTGCTAAAAGAGTATCACGAGAAACGCACCGCCCTCGATGCGAAGATAGACGCACAGCTGCGCGAAATAGAAAACATCCTTGGCATTAAAATTGAGGAGCTATGAGCGAGAAGGAAGTAAAAAAACAAATTGTGAATGAAGTGAGTTCACAATCTCTGATACAGGATGCTTGTGCCATTATTGATCAGGCTCAGGCGTCGGCCTATCGTCAAGTAAATGAAACATTGATCAAGCGCAACTGGTTGTTGGGCATGCGCATTCATCATGAGGTCTTGCATGTGCAGCGGGCAGAGTATGGCGAACAAGTAATCAAGTCTTTGGCTAAAGCTTTAACCAATCGATATGGTGAAGGTTTTACAAAGACGAATCTATACAACTATATAGGTTTCTATAAATCGTGGCCTACATTTTTCCACGCATTGAGTGGAAAATCTGAGGAAAACAACGAAAACTATATTTTCCACGCACTGAGTGGAAAATCCGAAAACATTTTCCACGCGCTGCGTGCAAAATCTCCAATCAGGCTTTCCTGGACGCATTATCGCATCATCCTTCAGGAAAACAGCAAAGAGGCACGTGAATGGTACGAGCAGGAGGCAGCACGCGAGATGTGGGGCACCCGTACCTTGCAGCGCAATGTGAGCAGCCAGTATTACCATCGTCTGCTCCAGTCGCAAAATAAGGATGCTGTTCGTAGTGAGATGAAACAACTGACTGCCCCAATGCAAGACAAACTGGAGTACCTGAAAAACCCTGTGGTCGCAGAGTTCCTTGGCTTCAAGAATAATACAGATTATACCGAGAGCGACTTGGAACAAAGCATCATAGACCATCTGATTCCATTCTTGATGGAGTTGGGTAAAGGTTTTACATTGGCCGACCGTCAAAAACGCATCCATACGGAGAAAGAAGATTACTATATCGATTTGGTGTTCTACAACTACAACCTACGCTGCTTTGTCTTGGTAGATTTGAAGACCAGTAAACTGCGTCATCAGGATGTAGGGCAGATGGATATGTATGTGAAGATGTACGACGAGATGATGTGCCCTCAGGGGCACAACCCTACTATTGGGTTATTGCTTTGTGCCGATACCGATGAAGATGTAGCTCACTACTCTGTCTTGAATGGTAGTGACCAGCTTTTTGCGGCCAAGTATCTTACCTATATGCCTACCCAAGAGGAACTGCGTCGCGAGATTGAGCAGCAGAAAGAATTCTTTAGACTTCAAAACGGGAAGTAACCTATGAACGCACAACAGTTACGCAACTCCATACTGCAAGAAGCCATTGAAGGTCGCCTTGTGCCGCAGGACCCCAACGACGAGCCGGCAAGCGTATTGCTGAATCGCATCCGAGAGGAGAAGAAACGCCTCGTCAAGGAAGGGAAACTCAAAAAGAAAGACCTCGAAGAAACACCAATCTCTGAAGATGAAAAGCCGTTTGAGATTCCTGAGAGTTGGGAGTGGGTGAGAATTAGTGATATTTCGGAATCATTCATAGGACTAACCTATAAGCCCACGGATGTTTCAACAAATGGATGGATTGTTCTCAGGTCTTCTAATATTCAAGAAGGAATATTAGATTATAATGATATCGTAAAAGTAAATGTTGAAGTTTCAGAAAAGCTGAGAGTACGTGTAAATGATATCATTATATGCGCTCGAAACGGGAGCAAAAAACTTGTAGGAAAATCTGCATTAGTTAGAGAAGTTAATGAACCAACAACCTTTGGAGCGTTTATGGCTATTTGTAGAACGCAGTTCTATGAATATATAGCAAAGTATTTACTCTCACCATTGTTTTTTCAACAACTTAGAAAAGATAGTGCTACCACTACGATTAATCAGTTGACGCAAAAGAATTTTAATCGTTATTTGGTCCCTCTCCCCCCTCTTGCTGAACAGAAACGTATTGTGGCGAAGATAGAAGAGTTGCTTCCAAAGGTGGAGGAATACGGAAAGGCGCAAGAATCACTCGACAAGCTGAATGAGGAACTGCCAGAGCGCCTAAAGAAGAGTGTCCTGCAAGAAGCCATTGAAGGTCGCCTTGTTCCGCAAGACCCCAACGACGAGCCCGCAAGCGCATTACTGAATCGCATCCGTGAGGAAAAGGAACAACTCGTAAAGGAAGGCAAACTCAAAAAGAAAGACCTCGAAGAAACACCCATCTCCGAGGGCGAAAAGCCTTTCGACATTCCTGATAGTTGGGAGTGGGTGAGGCACAACGATTTATTTAATATATCAGGAGGTTCTCAACCACCCAAGAGCGTTTTTTCACCAGAAGAAAAAGAAGGCTATATTCGACTGTATCAAATACGAGATTACGGTGAGAATCCCATTCCTGTGTATATACCAATATCAAGTGCTTCTAAGATTACCCATAAGGGTGATATTCTATTGGCAAGGTATGGAGGCTCTTTGGGGAAGGTATTCTTCGCGGAAGAAGGGGCATATAATGTAGCAATGGCCAAAGTGGAGTATTTGTTTAATGAGCGGCTCTTAAATCACAATTACCTATTCTTTTATTACAAATGTAGTTTGTACCAAGACTTAGTTCGTGGAAATAATAGATGTGCTCAGGGTGGATTTAACAAAGAAGATCTGGGTTCGTTGTTGTTTCCTCTCCCACCTCTTGCTGAGCAAAAGCGCATAGTGGCGAAGATAGAAGAAGCCTTCAGGGCAATTGACGCATTATCCTGATGCCTGGATCATCGCTAAATGCATCTTTAAGAATGGCCTTTACAAATTCTCCAGCATTGATGGTGAAGTTCCGCTGTTGGTCTTCTGTCTTGTAAGTGTACTTGACCTCAAGAATCTTTACTGCCCCCCAAGGTATGGTGCGCACATAAGCATCTTCAAAGGTTGAACCATCTTCCACGGTTCGCAGCGACGTAATAACATTTCCTTTGGAATCTCTGAGCTTATCATCAACCGGCGGAAGATAGATAAAACCATCCGGCACATATATATTATGTTCTGTTGCCCACACTTTATCCACTTTGTACAAAGGCCGCTTTATTTCTATATGGAATCCTAAGTTTATTTCCCCAATAATAGTATCTTCACCTTCGGGTTCCCTCAACTCATGAAGCGAAATACCATACTCCTTTGCATACTGCTTTGCACCACTCTGAAAACCTTTCTTGGAAACCATTATACCCTCAACACCATCCAAATCCGATAACACTCCTTGGAACGCACACACTTTCTCTTTAGGCACGTGATTGCTGTAGTTTTTACACTCTATAGCCACCCGGTGTCTTACTCCATCCTTCTCGTACTCCCAATAGACATCAATCTGGTGTTTGCAACCCGACCAGCCTTTCAACTTAATATTGTGCTGGACATTTGCAATATTAGGTTGTTGACAGCTTAGCAATTGCTGGTAAACCTCCTGCGTAAAGCGCTCATATTCTGTGTTAGGATTCATAGCGATAGTAGTCATAAATCAAAGTACAAAGATACGACTTTTTAGCGAAACAGCGGAAACAAAGCCCCAAGACTTCAGCGGACGGCCACTATCAGGTAGCTCTGCGTTTTGCTGCACAATATTTTACGTCTATCTCCGTTATATAGATGGAAATGCGTGAATGTGCGACTGTGTGAATGCGTGAGTTACAATAAATGTTACAATAAATGTTACATAAAATGTTACAATATCTGAATGTAAGACGGCTGCGGAAATAGCTGGTTAAATAATATAAAATTTGATTTTCGAATGAAACGATTAGTCCTTATTCTTTCACTTTTCACCTTTCACCTCTCACCTTTCACCTCGAACGCGTGCACCAACCTCATCGTCGGCAAGAAGGCCTCGAAGGACGGCAGCGTGATGTGCAGCTACAACTGCGACGGCTTCGGCTTCGCAGGGTCGCTGTTCTACAGCCCTGCAGGGCGTCACACTCCCGGCGAGCCGGTGGCTATCCACGGATGGGGACCGCAGCACGAGGGGCAATACGTGAAGCAGGTGGAGTATACCTTGGGCGTCGTGGGGCTGATGAACGAGCGGCAGGTGACCATCGTAGAGAGCACTTTCGACGGTCGTTTGGAGCTGCAGAACCGCGAGGGGCTGCTCGACTATTTCAGCCTGATGCGGCTGGCGCTGCAACGTTCGTCCACTGCCCGCGAGGCCATCCGCTGCATGGCGGAGCTGGTGGAGGAATACGGCTACAACAGCACGGGCGAGAGCATCACCATCTGCGACCCCAATGAGGCATGGATTATGGAGATTGTAGGCAAGGGGCCCGGTCGCAAGGGCGCCGTATGGGTGGCGCTGCGCATCCCCGACAGCTGCATCTGCGCCCACGCCAACCTCAGCCGCATACGGCAGTTTCCGCAAGAGGGATGGGAGTGGAAGGTGGAAAACGGCGAGTGGAAGGTAAAATCACAGAACGTAAAGAAATTACAGTACTGCAAGAGCATCAACAGCAAGCACCTGGAGTATATCGACAATCGGCGGGTGGAGTGCGTCTATGCCTGGGATGTGGTCGACTTCGCCCGTGAGAAGGGTTTTTATAACGGTCCCGACCAGGAGTTCTCGTTCCGCGACGCCTACTGCCCCATCGACTTTGAGAATGTGCGCTATGCCGACGCCCGTGTGTGGAGTTTCTTCCGCCACCACCGCTCGGATATGGACCAGTATCTGCCGTATATCGAAGGCCATTTCGACATCTGCGATGCTCTGCCGCTGTGGGTGAAGCCCGACGCGCCGCTCTCGCTGCAAGACGTGCAGCGCGACATGCGCGACCACTTCGAAGGCACGCCGCTGGACATGACTGCCGATATGACCGCCGGTCCCTGGGGGATGCCCATCCGTCCGCTGCCCATGCACTTCAAGGACAGCCAGGGGAATGACTTCTTCCGCGAGCGTCCCATCGCCACGCAGCAGAGCGGTTTCACAATGACCTGCCAGATGCGCTCGTGGCTGCCCGACGACGTGGGCGGCGTCACGTGGTTCAACTGTGACGATGCCGATATGGTGGCTTATGTGCCGCTCTACTGCTGCCTCACACAGGTGCCTGACTGTTTCCGTCCGGAGAACAACCCGCGCACGGAGTTCAGCTTCGAGTCGGCTTTCTGGATGAACAACTGGGTGGCCAACATGGTTTATCCTCGCTACTCGATGATGATTGGCGACCTGCGGGAGGCGCAGCGCGAGCTGGAGGACTACTATTTCGCCGACCAGGACAGCGTGCTGAAGGCCATCGAAAATATGACCTCCGCCGACCGGCGCGACTACCTGAACAAGAAAAGCATCGCCTATGCCGACCGCATGATGCAGCGGTGGGACCGTCTGGCGAAGTACCTTATCGTGAAATACAACGACCAGGTGGTGAGGAAGGTGGACGAGAACAGCAACTTCCAGCGCTGGGGCTATGATACACCGGGTTACGACCAGCAGTTCATCGATGCTGTCGCTCCCGCCACGGGCGACCGCTACCGTCTGGAGAAAGTCATCGACCGCCGCGAGCGGTAAGAAAAATAATTGTATATTTGCGAATAACAAACGTTTCGGATAATTCCGATAACGAACATATTATTAATTAATTAAAAAAATCGCTATGAAAAAATTCTTACACACTTTTGCCCTTGTGGCTATGATGCTTCCGTTGGCAAGCGGCTCTCTTTGGGCCCAGGAAGATGTTACCATCGGTTCTTTGGCTGGGGCTACGGATGACGCCTACCTCCCTGTAAACACGCTGTACAACTACTCCTACTCCCAGCAGATCTACACTGCTGATGAGATTGGTATGGTTGGCACCATCGACTCAATAACCCTTTGGATGTTAGGAACCCAGGATTTATACAATGTTCCTATCACCATTTATATGGTTGAGGTGGACAAGGAGACCTTCGAAAGCAACACCGACTGGGTGACGGTGAGCGAGGGCGATATCGTGTATACCGACACGCTGACGGTTTTCCACGGTAACTATCCCGAAGCCTACACCATCGTGCTTGACACTCCGTTTGTATACTCCGGCACCGGCAACCTGCTGATTGCCGTCAACAACACCACCGGCATTTGGAAGAGCGGTCTGAGAGCTATGGTATTCGGCAATAGCTCGGGGGCTGCAAGAGCCATCTATGCCCGCCGGGACGGCGTCGGCGTCTACGACCCCTACAACCCCACCTTCGAAGCTAACGAAACCACAGGCAAACGCAATGTTATCACCCTTAGCTTCACCCCTGCCCCCTGCGACCCTGTGACCGACGTCACCGTGAGCAACGTAACCGGCACCAGCGCCACTGTGGCTTGGACTGCCTCCGAGAGTCAGACCACCTGGGAGATTGAGTATGGCACGCCCGGTCATACTGCCGGTGCCGGCACCATTGTCACCGCTGATAGCAACCCCTACGACCTCACTGACCTCGAGCCAAGCACCCAGTACGGCGTGTATGTCCGCGCTGTCTGCGCGCGTAATCTCCACAGCGACTGGAGTGCCGTAGCTTCCATCAACACGCTCGGCATCCACGACGCCATGGGCAGCACCGTCAGTGTCTCCCCGAACCCCGCCAGCAGCAATGTCACCATCAGTGGCATTGAGGACGAGGCCTCCGTTATGGTTGTCGACATGAACGGCCGCACGGTCTTCACCGCCAAGGCCAACGAGAGCCTCACCATCGACCTTGCCGGCTTTGCCCAGGGCGCCTACTTCATCCGCATCTGCGGTGAGCAGACCATGGCCATCCGAAAGCTCCTCGTGAAGTAGTTCTATCTCCGATATTAAACGAGGTCCCTTGCAATGCATGGGATCTCGTTTTTTGTTATGCAAAGCGAGAAGAGAAAAGAATTTGCTTTATACATCAAGCAAAAAAAGGTGCCGACACAATAAAATGGGAAGTGATTCGTTTTAGGGGAAAACTTTTATAACATGAAGAAATCAACTATCGTCATCATCAGCATTGTGGCCTTTGTGGCCATCCTCTTCATCTGGGGTATCAGTGTCAACAACAGCCTCGTCAAACACGACGAGAAGGTGCAGCAGGCATGGAGCCAGGTGGAGAACGTCTACAAACGCCGCATGGACCTTATCCCGCAGCTCGTCAACACCGTCCAGGGTGCCGCCAACTATGAGAAGGGCGTGCTCACCGAGGTCATCGAGGCCCGCTCGGGTGTGGAGAAAGTCAAGATCGACCCCGAGAACCTCTCCGAAGAGCAGGTCAAGTCCTTCCAGCAGGCTCAGGACCGCCTTAGCAAGGCCGTGGCCAACAGCATCAAGGTCACCGTCGAGCGCTACCCCGAGCTCACCGCCACGCAGGGATTCCTCAACCTGCAGCAGCAGCTGGAGAGCACCGAGAACCGCATCACCACGGAGCGTGGCAAGTTCAACAAGGAGGTGCAGGAATACAATACCAAGCTGCGCCGCTTCCCCAACAGCATCATCGCCGGCATCTGCGGCTTCGAGAAGAAGGGTTACTTCACCGCCCCCGAAGAGGCTGCCGAACCCGTCAACGTCGAATTCAACTTCTAAAGACAACACACTTCCCCATTAGCAAAGACAAGAAAGGACAAGAAAAGACAATCTATATCATCAAAAGTTGTTCTTTCTTGTCCTTTCTTGTCTTTAAAACAACGAATACAGTAGTTCTATGAGAAAAATAGTCTTGTTGTTGATGATAGTCTTGGGTGGGGCGGGGCTTCACGCGCAGTGGATGCCTGAGAAGAGCAACCGGCTGGTCAACGACTATTCCCACATGCTCACCACGGAGCAGGCCAACAGCCTGGAGAAGCGCCTTGTGGCTTTCAACGACTCCACCTCGAACCAGATTGTGATCATCATCACCCCCACCCTGGGTGGCGACGCCGCCTGGGCCGTGGCCACACAGATAGGACAGGAATGGGGCGTGGGACAGAAGAAGTTCGACAACGGCGTGGTGATACTCATCAAGTCGAAAAGCGCCGAGGAGCCCGACGGCGACGTGACCATCGCCACGGGCTATGGTGTTGAAGGCGCCCTGCCCGACGCCTTCTGCAAACGCATCATCGACGACGTGATGGTCGGCCCCCTGGGCAATGGCGACTACTACACAGCCCTCACCGAGGCCCTCGACCTTATCGAGCCCACCCTGCGCGGCGAATACAGCTATGCCAAATACCGCGACGAGGAGCGCCGCGATGCCGTGACGGGCCTACTCATCTTTGTCGGCCTCATCGGCGTGGTGGCCCTGTCGTTGTGGCTCTACTACCGCAAGCACCCCAACGACTTCAACAACAAGGGTAACAACGGCCACAAGGGCGGCGGCAGCAGCGGCCTCTTTATGGGTGCCTACCCCTGGTTCATGGGCAGCGGCACCCGCGGCGGTGGCGGCGGCTTCAGCAGCGGCGGAGGTTTCGGTGGCTTCGGCGGCGGAAGCTTCGGCGGCGGCGGAGCATCGGGAAAGTTTTGAGAATTGAGAATTAAGAATTAAGAATTAAAAATTAAAAATTAAAAATTAAGAATTAAGAATTTCGCTATTGGGTGGGATTAAAAATATTGTTAATTTTTCAATTTTAATCACCAATTTTCAATTTTTTCGTATCTTTGCAGCACGTTTGTTTTGAGCGGAATGCGCTTTACAAACTGATAGTCAAGTATATAAACAAATAAAAATTATACACCATGGGTATCAATGCTAACAAAAAAGTGAAGAGAAGAAAGGTCCGCATCAACGGTAACAAGAACTCCACCAACAACTGGGGTATCACCGCTGCTGGCTGGAATGCTGTGCACAAAGCCATCATCAACGCTGAGGACTAATTCCTTCAAAGTATCTGAGTTGCTGAGTGACTAAGTTGCTGAGTAACCAAGTAGCAAAGTAGCTAAGTTGCGAAGTAAAGCAATTTAGCTTCTTTTTTTTACTAGGAAAATCTAGGAGGAGCTAGGATAACCTAGGATAACCTAGGATAACCTAGGAGGTTCTAGGAGGACCTGGGATAATTTAAGGGGAGAAAAACAACCACCATGAAGCAAACCACTTTGTGCTATATCGACAACGGAGACAGCTACCTCATGCTGCACCGCGTGAAGAAAGAGAACGACGCCAGCCACGGCAAGTGGATAGGCGTGGGCGGCAAGTGCGAGGCCGACGAGAGCCCCGACGAGTGCATGCTGCGCGAGGTGAAGGAAGAGACGGGTCTGGACATCACCAAGTGGCACTACCGCGGCATCGTCACCTTCATCTCCGACACCTGGCCCAACGAATACATGCACCTCTTCACCGCCACGGCCTGGCGCGGCGAGCCCGACATGAGCATCGACGACGAGGGCACCCTGGCGTGGATACCTAAGTCAGTGATTAGTGACCAGTGTTCAGTGTTCAGTAATGCCATGCAGGACAGCAGCAGCCAACTTAACACTAAACACTTACCACTAAACACTCTTCCCATGTGGGAGGGCGACAAGATATTCCTCCGCCTACTCCTCGACGAGTCCACCCCCTTTTTCTCCCTCAAGCTCGTCTATGAGCAGGACGAAATGGTAAAAGCGACACTTAATGGAACGGCACTTTGACCCGTGGCAGCAGGAGGCGATAGAGATCAGTGGCGGACGCCACCTGGTGCTGGCGCCTCCGGGATGCGGCAAGACAGACATCCTGACCGAGCGCATCGTCCACGCCCATGAGCAGGGTGTGGAATACCGCGACATGCTATGTCTGACCTTCACCAACCGCGCCGCCAAAGGCATGGCTCAGCGTATCGCCGACCGCACAGGCAATCCTGTGCCCGACGACCTCTTCGTGGGTAACATCCACCGTTACTGCTCGCAGATGCTCTTCAACGAAGGCCTCGTGAACCACAACAGCGCCATCATCGACGAGGGCGACGTGGACAACATCGTTCAGGAGGAGCTCTGCAAGAAGATGAATATCGAGAGCCGCACCACGGAGCTCATGCGCTTCCAGCACGGCCTGCAGCAGATGGCGCTGGGCATGCGTGGCGAGCTGGTGCTGCACAACGAACTCTTCCATGCCGGCGGCGTAGCGAAGCTCTGCGACGTGCTGGGACGTCCCTTCGACGAGGACAATATCGCCGACATCTACACCGACATCGAGAACCTCTACCAGAGATACAGCATACTGCAGGAACTGCCGGCCGCCAACCTCATGCGTCTGGCCAAAGCCTACGAGCACTACAAGGCAGAGAACGACCTGCTGGACTATGACGATTTGCTGATACTGGCGTACCAATATTTGCAAGGTGAAAGGTTAAAGGTGAAAGGTGAAACAGTTGGTACAATCAATACCTCTCACCTCTCACCTTTCACCTCTCACCATTACCAGTGGATTGAGATTGACGAGGTGCAGGATCTCAACGCATTGCAGTTCGCCCTGGTGGACCTCTTCGCTGCCGACGACGCCACCATCGTATACCTCGGCGACGAGCAGCAGGCCATCTTCTCCTTCATCGGCGCCAAACTCGAGACCCTCGAAACCCTGAAACAGCGCTGCGAAGGACATATCCACCACCTGCACACCAACTACCGCTCGCCCAAGTACCTGCTCGACCTGCAGAACGACTATGCAGAGAAGAACCTCGGCATCAGACGCGACCTCCTGCCCACCACCCCGCAATCAGCGCCCGTCACGCCACACCCGCAGGACCTCTGCCTGATGAATGTCGGCGACGCACAGCTGGAGAGTTACTATGCCGCCCGCTTCGCCAAGCGTTACGGCGAGATGGACCCCGAAGGGAAGGTTGCCATCCTCGTCAGCACCAACCGCGAGGCCGACGACATCGGCGAAGTGATGAGCGGCATGGGCATCAGCCACTTCAAGATCAGCGGCACCGACCTCTTCTCGCTGCCCGCCATGCGGATGCTCACGGCACACCTCAGCGTCCTGGCCGACGAGATGGTCTTCATCGCCTGGGCGCGTCTGCTGTGGGGTCTCAAGGTGACACCCACCTATACCGCCGCGCGCAACCTCATGCGCGACATGCGCCGCGTGGCGCTGCTGCCCACCGACTTCCTGCGCTACCCCGACAGCTCCTACCTGCAGGAGTTCGTCCATGTATACGACCACGAAGAGCTCGTCATCTTCGACACCGAGACCACCGGCCTCGACGTGCGCCACGACGACATCATCCAGATTGCCGCCGTCAAGGTACGGCAGGGCAAGGTGGTAGGAAAACCCTTCAACATCATCCTCGAGACCGACAAGGAGCTGCCAGCCACCGTGGGAGGCCACCCCAACCCCATGCTCGAGGTCTACCGCAACAGCAAACGCTATTCCCGCGCCGAAGGACTGAAGAAATTCCTGGAATACTGCCAAGGGAAGACCTTGGTGGGGCACAACGTGGAGTACGACTACCAGATACTCCTCAATAATTTGATAAGGGAGACAGGAGATAAGACTACACTACCCAATAAATATTTCGACACCCTGAAATACATCCGGCTGGTGCGGCCACGCCTGCGGCAGTACAAGCTCGGCCACCTTCTCGAGGTACTGCACCTCGAAGGGCAGAACAGCCACCAGGCCGACGACGACATCATGGCCACGCTCTCGCTACTCAACTACTGCCACAACGTGGCACGTCAGATGATTGACGACCAGCGGCTCTTCGTCAGCAATCACCAGAAACAGGTGGACAAGTTCCACAAGCTGTATGCGGAGATGCATCAGCATGGATGTAAGGAGACAGGAGACAAGGAGACAGGAGACAAGACAAATGAAGAGGGGGGGATTGTTGCTGAATTACAATATGCCTACGAGAAGTTGCTCGAGGCCAAGCTTATCGATCCCATCGATAAATGGCATCACCTGCTGCACTACCTCGAGGGCGAGCTCATCCGCACCGACCTCTACCCCACCCTGCAGCAGCAGCTCGAGCGTTATGTCACCGACCTCAACACCCTCAAGGAGGCCGACCTCTGCGGCAGCACGCTCGAGGAGCGCTACATCATCTCCACGGTACATAAAGCCAAGGGATTGGAGTTCGAGACGGTGATAGTCTACCGCGCCATCGACGGCTGCTACCCCGGCAGCCACAGCTGGACAGAGAAACAGATACTGGAGGATGCGCGCCGACTCTTCGTGGCCCTTTCACGCTCCAAACGACGCCTCTGCGTGCTCTACGACGAGTATTACGGACGCTCGATACATGCCCTTAGTCCCTTCCTAGAGAAAGTCCAGGGACACTTCACCCTCTACCGCCGTTCGTCCGACGGTAAGATACGTGAAGTCTGACATTTTCCCCTGAGTGATTTTACTTTTGCCCTGTTCAAACGTATTATAGGCAAATGAACGGCACGATAGACATAGAATTGATGCGGCAACTCCGTGGAGGGTGCGAGGCGGCGCTACGCGAAATCATCGAGCGCCATCGAGAACGCCTCTACCGGCTGGCATACCGCCTCCTGAACGACCGTGACGAAGCCAGCGACGCTGTGCAGGAGACTTTCATCCGCCTATGGAAGCATGCCCGCCGGTTCGACCCGAGCCAGAGCCTGGCTTCCTGGCTTTGCACCATCTGTGCCCGTCGCTGCTACGACGAACTGCGTCGGCGGAGACGCCACCGCGAGACCCTCGCCGAGATGCCCGTCGAGGTCGTACCACCCGATACACTAGCCTCCGAAGAACTGCTCATCCTACTCCGCCAAGCCATCGCCACCCTGCCGCCCAAGCAGCGCGTGGTCTACCAACTGCGCGAGATTGAGTGCCTCACCACAGACGAGGTCGCCGCCGCCACACGCATGAGCGCCGACCAGGTGAAAGCCAACCTCTGCGTGGCGCGCAACAAAGTGAGAGAAATACTGAAAGGATATGGAATATAACAAACTGATAGAACGAATGCAGCAGACGCCCGTCGAAGTTCCCGACACCGACGCCATCCTCGGCGGCATGCGACGTACCCTGCACCGTCGACGACAGCAACGGACACTGCTGGCCTCTGCGGTATGCCTGCTCCTTGCCACCCTGCCACTGGCTATGTCCATGGGCGACAGCCAGTCCACTCCCACCCTGGCCGAGGCTGTCAGCGCCACCCTGCCGTCTTCGCCCAACGACCTGCCGGCGCCGCTGGCAGGATACATGAACTCAATCCGTAACCATCAAAAAACAAAAGTGATATGAAACGCCATTCAATTATCCTTGCAGCGGCCTCGCTGCTGCTGATAGCCTCATGCACCGCGCACTATGTGGCTACCGACACCGTGAAGCGCAACCTCGACGGCTCGCGTCAGATTCTCACCAGCGCCAACAACAGAGCCTCTTTCGACGGCTGGCGAAAGGACACTCTTGCCTCCCCGCAGCCTTTCGACTTCCGAAGCGAGAAAGACACCATGCGCTACGCCTTCACCATCGACATCGTCCGCAACGGATGGACAATGAAGTCCGACAGTCTGCCACGTATTTTGCAGCCCGAGGTGACCGTCAGCAAGAGTTTCCGCTGGTTCACCACCCGCTACCACTACACGGCCCGTTTCCCCCAGCTGGACAGCCTGCCCGTGCCCATCGACGACTACCTCACCCCCGACGAGCAACGGCTACTCTTCACCCCCAACGAGTTGCCCGCCGACTGGACCGGCACCGACCTATACAGCATGCTTGACAAGCTGAACACCAAGTATGTAAAATGGTGGGACCATTGCCTCTTTGAGAAAGAGATGGAAACCTATTCCGCCCTCTGCGACAGCACACAACGGGCATTGCTAACCCAATACCACGACACGTTGCTAGCCCTAATCCTTGCCGACCTGCCTAACGAGCGCAAATCATTCGGGAACGTAGCACAGAACTTCCCCGAGCTGGACTTCATCGGAGACCTAGACCGCAACGACAACACACTGTCCTGGACTGCCTCCTTCTGGGCCTACGAACACTGGAACCTAGACGCACAAGTACTCTGGCGCGTCGTGCTACCAGGCGACCACATGGTAGAGCACATGGTCAGTGCCGACCGCATGATTATGGGTGACTACGTGATTGAGGAGTACGCAGACGTCGTCAACTGGTGGGCCTGCGCCCTGACGCTGATAGTGCTTGCCGGCGGATGCCTACTGGCAAAACGTAAGCTATCGAGAAAAATCAGAGAAATCTAGCGTCTGTAGTCCTTCCACTTGTCGCAGTGGCGGGCGATGTCCTGACCCGTGGGGGTGTTGGCCAGATGCTGCATCAGGTAGGTATACTCATAGACACGTCGCAGGGCCTGGGCCTTGCGCTCGGGGTCGGCATAGGTCCGGAAAGCCTCTTTTCGCAGCCTCTGAGCCTCTTTCTTGGCCTGGCGGGCATAAGACATCACGGCGTCGTCGGCAGCCATGTAGGACTGCAAATAACGGTCGTCCCGCGGGTCTTCATCACCATACCAGTCGGAGAGTTGTCCGTCGAAATAGTCGAAGCCGTAGCTTACCAAAGGCCAGCAACGTCCAGTGAACGACTCGTTCAGGTTGAACATATTGCTCAGCGCGATGGAGAGCGTCAGCAGGGCGTCGGCACGGTCGTCGGGGCTTGCAGCCTCACGCGACTGGCGCTGCAAGTCGGCAAGACGCTTGGCGCTATTCACCTTATAGTTGTCGACATGCCCCGTCTCCACCTCGCCATACTCGAAGGGGTCGAAGCGCATATACTCATCCGTATTTAAGCATTGCTGATACTGGGGGCTGACCTTTGCCAGCCAGCGATAGGCCTCCTCATAGCGCAGCTCACGCAGCAGGTGGGTGCCTATGATGTCGTACCAGTAGTCTTTCTCCACATATCCGCGCTCGTTGAGCCACTGTCCCATCTTGTCGGACGGCTTCACCACCTGCTGCCAGTAGCCGGCCAGCTTGTCGGCATTCATCAGGTCGACACGCAAGAAGAGGCGGTTGCTGAAGTCGTGCATGTTGTATCCGGGGCAGAACTGATAGCGGAAGTTCCAAGGTAACCACGTTATATCACTGAAGTCCAATTTTGTGCGGAGAACAGCTCTCACCACCGTAGGACCATAGCCGTCGTAGCTCCTCGTCTCGTCATCAATCCAGTCATACTCCACAGACAATGGTCCCGGGGTGCGGAATGCTTTGAGCACCGAATTACCCGTCAGTTGGAAGAAGCGGTTGTCGGCCATATTGGCCAACTGGAGGGCTCGGTTCGTACGGCCGGCAGCAGCGAAGCGGTCGGCAAGGCCACCCTTGCGCAGCACGATACGGCGCAGCGCGTCGTTGGCATAGACGGTGCGGAAGCAGTTGTCATAGTCGCCGAGATGAAGCATGATGTAGCGATTCGCGCTGTCGAGGCCTTCCCACTCGACCTTCATGCGGCTGTCGAGCCACTGTAGGTCGGCGAAAAGCCGCTGCTCGTAGCGGGCGTCGATGGCGTCGAGGCATGAGTGGAGGTAGATGCACAGGGTGCGGATGGAGGCGTTGAGGAAGTCGTCCGTCGAAGTCAGCCCCTCCACCATCGCCAAGGCCTCGCGTTGGCGACCCATGTGGTCGAGCAGACAGGCGGCGACATAGCGCCACATAGGCTGGTTCTTCACACGCGGGTCCTTGCCGGCGCGGCTGGCCACGTCTAGCAGACGCCGCAGTTGGAGAGAGTCGAGGGCGTAGGAAGAGAAACGGTTGTCGACAGTGTAGTTCTCCACCACGAAGAGCACCCTTTGCAAAGCCATGGGGAAGAAGGGGGAGTTGGGGCGGTAGCGCATCACCTGCTCGAAAACCGCCACCTTGTCGTCTTGGATGAGCTGCAGCGAGGCGGCATCGCCAAGACGCGAATAGATGTCCACAGCCTCCTGCTTGCGTCCCATGCGGTTCAGGCAGGCGGCAAGGTAGCCCTCGGCCTGATCGCGCAGGAAGCCTTTTTTCAGGACAGACTGGCGCTTCTTCCACAATGCCTCGCAATCCTCGTTGCGTCCACTGCGGTAGAGGCATTTCATGGCCAGCAGCAGGTAGCGGTCGGCATAGCGTCCCTTCGCTTGGGAAGCCACGGCGACAATCTTGTCGATGTCGAGGCCACCGTCGTCCATGCCGCAGCCGTAATACCAGGGCGAGCGCATCTGCTCGCTCCACTGCTCATAGTATTTGCTCCACACCAGCAGGCGTACAGCGTCGTTGTCTTTATTGGCAATAAGTTTGCGGCAGAACGCGTTGCCGCAGTCTTCGCCACGCTCCACACGCTGCCAGTCAGCCAGATTGAATTCGTAAATTGCCTGGCGCACCTCGTCGTACTTCGTCCCCGGCACCGCCTCCATCCAGAGGCGGCAGTTGGCCTGCATGCGGCCGTCGGCGGGCTCTTTGAGTTCAGCATAATAGGGCAGCAGACGATAGAGGTCGTAGTCGGCGGGGAGGACGATGGGGCCGGGGCCGCAGGCCACGGCACGCAGCGCGCAAAGCAGCAACAATGTGCTAACGGCTATAAATCTCTTCAATCTCATCGTAGCTGTACTTTGAAAGGTTCAACGAATCGAGGTGATAGAGTATGGTGACACGCTCGCCGCCACGCTCGGGCATTTCTTTCCACAAATGGCGCATCTGCTCCATCTCGCCCCACTCCTCACGGACCACCAGGCCGTCGGAATCTCTTCCCAGTTCCGCCGAGTTAACGAGGTGTGAGAACTGGCCGCCGTCCTTGAAGGCCACCCCCCAGCCGAAGACCGGCCAGACAAGGGCCATGTCCTGCAGACGGCCGGTGGTAAGTCTCGAAAGATACGGCGCCACATCGTCGTAATCAAGGATAGAGTTACGCGTCTTCGGCGACCGCAGGTTACCGGTGTTGTAGAGCATGAGCGTTTTATTGTCGACCTCCAGGCTGTCGAGCCGAGGCTCGATCTGGTGCAGACGTACCGTCGAGCTGAGGCGGATGCCGCGCTCGTGGAGCATCTCCTGCAAGTAATGGCAGAAGCGGTAGTAGTCGTCCTTGGTGCGCTCGGTCCAGTCGCAGTCCACCTGCAGTTCCTTCACCTCGAAGCCCTTGCATTCGGCCATCTTCAGCACACGCTCGACAATCTTCCGTCCTATCGCCTCACTTTCCCAATACATCTTGTCCATGGCCTCGTTGGTGATATACACCACGGGGACAATCTCCATGCCGTCGGGCAGCACCTGCAAGAAGCGGGTCGTGGCAATGGGTGCCGCTGTCTCGGTCTCGTGCACGTCGACATCGAAGAGGTGCAGATAGAGGCGCGTCACATGGTGGTCGCGCAACCAGTCGAGCTCATACTGTGTGGGGTTGTACGTGGTCTTCCAATGATAGATAGCCCTGACGGGCTCTTTCTCCTGCGAGCAAGCCACCATCAGGAGGAGGCAGAGCACAGGGAAAAGGAGTGCACGGTTTTTCATTGCTTAGAGCTTATAGTTTTTCATCCGGTGCTCAGCGAGTGCCTCATAGCGGGTACCCGGGCGGCCATAGTTGGCGTAGGGATGGATGCTGATACCTCCGCGCGGGACGAAGAGGCCGACGACCTCGATGTAGCGCGGATCCATCAGCTTGACGAGGTCGTCCATGATGATGTTCACGCAGTCCTCATGGAAGTCGCCGTGGTTGCGAAACGAGAAGAGGTACAACTTGAGACTCTTGCTCTCCACCATGCGCTGGTCGGGGATATAGAGAATCTTTATCTCGGCGAAGTCGGGCTGTCCGGTGATGGGACAGAGCGAGGTGAACTCGGGGCAGTTGAACTGCACCCAGTAGTCGCGCTCGGGATGGCGGTTTTCGAAAGCCTCGAGCACCTGCGGGGCATAGGTCTGAGGTATCTCGGCCTTGTGGCCTAACGACTGAAGATTGTCTTGTTCTCGGTTCATCTTTTTGTATTGTATCCCCACACTTCATGTGGGGTTATTGAAAGGTTGTCCCTCCGGGACATTATTGAATATTTAAAATCTTATGAATCTGCAATGAGAGTTTCCACTGGGGATGACCTTTGATGTAGTCGATGGCCTTGGCCGTAATCTCGGCGTTGCGCACGGGGTCGCCGGTATCGCAGGGCTGCAGGAAACGGGCGTGGGTACACATGATGTCGGCATACATCGAAGGTTCTGTCTCGCCATCGTAGACCACTTTGATCTCGTCGACGATGGAGAGTTCCACCTTGGCCTCGCGACCGAGGAAGAGGTCCTTCGGCGAAAGGGTGATCCAGTCAACATTGGAGGGCAGTCGACGGGTGCCGTTGGTCTCCACGGCGACGAACCTGTCCTCGTCATGCAGGGCGTCAACAAGACTTTTGGTGAGTTGCAGCGATGGCTCGCCACCGGTGATGACCACGAGGCGGGCAGGATACTGTACCACCTCGGCCACAATCTCCTCGTCGCTCATCTCGGTGCCACTCTCGTGCTGCGTGTCACAGAATGGGCAACGCAGATTACAGCCGCTCAGCCGCACGAAGACGGCGGCGGTGCCGGCATAGTAGCCTTCACCCTGCAAACTGTAGAATATCTCGTTGACTTTCATACTTTTCTTTACTCTGGGGTAGTTAAAGAAGTTAAAGGAAGTTATCGCTCGCTAGTAGTTAAAGCCGATAGTACTGTCTCTGGTGCAGAATAATGCATTTGTCCTTTAACTACTTTAACTACCTTGATTACTTTAACTACCTAAAATCAATCGATCTCGTACGTGGCGATATTGCCGGTGGTCTCCTGGACGTCGACGCGGTAGCAGTTAGGCACCTGCTGCTGGCACCAATGGGCGATATTCTCGGCCGTGGGGTTGCAGCCTATCACGTCATTGATGACCTGGTGGTCGAGACGGTCGACAATCTGGCTCTTGATCTTGGAGAAGTCCACCACCATACCGTTATGGTTCAACTCGCGAGCCTTGCAATAGATAGTGATCTGCCAGTTGTGGCCGTGCAGCTGGGTGCACTTGCTCGGATAATCCAGTTCCAAGCGGTGGGCCCCGGAGACTTCAATATGCTTGGTTACGTAATACATATTTTTTTGTAGTTAAGTAGACAGTAGTTAAGTAGTTAAGCCAATTGCCCCGTCTCATATTCCGTGGGGTCGGGGATGCCGGCTTCGCGGAAGGCTTCTTTACGCTCGGTGCAGGTACCGCAGGTACCACAGTGCTTCTCGCCGCCACGGTAGCATGAGTAGGTATGGCCATAGTCGATGCCGAGAGCTGCGCCGCGACGCACTAAGTCGGCCTTGGAAAGATTCGTATAGGGCGCCGCAATTTCCACATTGACATAGGTCCCAGCCCGCATGGCAGCATCCATGGCCTCGATGAACTCGGGACGGCAGTCGGGGTAGATGGCGTGGTCGCCGCCATGGTTGGCTATCAGCACACGCTTCAGTCCGCGGCTCTCGGCCAACCCACAGGCGATAGAGAGCATGATGCCGTTGCGGAACGGCACCACGGTGCTCTTCATGTTCTCTTCGTCATAGTTGCCGCTAGGGATGGCTTCGGCGCCACTGAGCAGCGACGACTGGAAATAGCGGCTCATAAAGCCCAGCTCTATCACCAGGTGCTCGACATTCAGCAGGGCACAATGATGGCGCGCACAGGCAATCTCGCGTGCAGCGTGGTTGCTGCCGTAATCGAAGGTAACAGCGAGCGCGACCCGTTCACGCTCCTCATAGAGCAGCGTGGTCGAGTCGAGCCCGCCGGAATAGATGATTACAGAATCTCTCATTTCAGATAATACTCCACGGTGGTCACCACACGGACTTTCTTAATCTGCGGGGTGTTCTCGTCAAGGTCCTCGACATCGAAGTAGCCCTGCGAGGCGGTGCGCATCTTGCCAATCTCGCTACCCGAGTTCTTGGCGAACTCGTCGGCGGCCGAGCGGGCATTCTTCAAACTCTCGGCAATCATCGAGGGCTTGATGTCGTTCAAGCCGTGATACTCGTAGTTGGCGTAGGTGCTGCTGATGATGTCCTTCTTGAGCAGCTCAGCGTCGATCTTCTTCTGCAGCGAACCCACGAGGTCCATCTTCGAGGTGAAGACATTGATGGTCTGGTTGGCGTTGTAGCGGAAGCGGATATTGGAGGTGTAGTAACTGTCGAAACGGTCGTTGAAGTGGGCCGAGGTGTACTTGATCTCGTCGTCAGTAAAGCCAGCCTGCTTGAGGAGGGCGATGATTGTCTGGTCATTGCGGTCCATACGGCTACGGAGGTCGGGCAACTCGTTGTCCTGCTCGCTGTAGCTGATACGCAGCACCACACGGTCAGCAGGCACTTCTTTCTCGCAGAGGCCACGGACAGTCACGGTGTCGTCGTAAGATTTGAGGGTCTTGATGGTGCAGACCATAAAGATACCCAGCACGAGGGCCGCCAACACGAGGCTAGCACCCAGGATGATGTTCTTCTTGAACAGACATTTGTTTTCTTCCATGATATTGCTTTTTAATACATTCTTAAGTATTTCCTTAACGTCATTTCTTTCATTTTATTACCCCGAGTCAAAAAAAGTTTGTATCTTTGCACCCCCAAACAAAAACAATCTATCATGAATTTTGCCGTCAATATCTTGAAGAAATATACCAATACCAGCCTGATGCTAAGGATTTTCATCGGACTGGTGATAGGTGCCGCCATCGGACTGCTGCTGCCGCAGTGGACCGGCATCGCCATCCTTGGGAAGATGTTTGTCAGCGCCCTGAAAGGCATCGCGCCGGTGTTGGTGGCGGTGTTGGTGATGTCGTCGGTAGCCAAAGCCGGCAAAGGCTACGGACGCCGCTTCACATCGCTGATATTTATCTATCTGCTCTCCACATTCATCGCCGCCGTCTGCGCCGTGGTGGGCAGTTTTCTGTTCCCGGTGACGCTCGATCTCGGCGAGGCCGCACAGGTCGACTCCAGCGTAGGCTCGCTGGCCGACGTGTTCGCCAACCTGCTCACCTCCATGGTAGCCAACCCCGTGGCAGCCATCGCCAACGCCAACTACATCGCCATCCTCTTCTGGAGCATCGTCATTGGCATCTCGCTGAAGACCATGGCCTCGAAGGCCACCGTCAACGTAGTACACGACCTCTCCGCGGTGGTCACCAAGGTGGTGCGGTGGGTCATCCAGTTCGCCCCCTTCGGCATTTTAGGTCTGGTCTTCTCCACCGTCAGCGAGAACGGCCTGACCGTCTTCTCCACCTACGGCCACCTGATACTCCTGCTGGTGGGTTGCATGCTCACCAACGCACTCATCTTCAACCCTCTCATAGCTTTCATCCTGACCAAGAAGAACCCCTACCCGCTCCTCTTCACCTGTCTGAAGGAGAGTGGTCTGCAGGCTTTCTTCACGCGCTCTTCGGCGGCCAATATCCCCATCAATATGGCACTCTGCAAGAAGCTGGGATTGGATGAGGACTTCTACTCCGTGAGTATCCCGCTGGGTGCCACCATCAATATGGACGGCGCGGCGGTCACCATCACCGTCTTCGCCCTGGCGGTGGCCCACACCGTAGGTGTCGACGTCACCTTCGCCTCGGCCCTGTTCCTGGGCATCATCGCCACCCTCGGCGCCTGCGGCGCCTCGGGCGTGGCCGGCGGTAGCCTGCTGCTCATCCCCATGGCCTGCTCCTTCTTCGGCATCGGCAGCGACGTAGCCATGCAGGCTGTCGCCATCGGCTTCATCGTCGGCGTCGTCCAAGACTCCGTCGAGACCGCCCTCAACTCCAGCGGCGACGCCTTCTTCACCGCCACCGCCGAACAGCACGACAGGGCAAAAGTAAAAAGTAAAAACTGAAAGGTAAAAGGTAAAAAAAGAAGGCTGACACAATGTTGATTGTGTCAGCCTTCTTAGTTTTTAGTTCTTACCTCTTAGCCCTAGAAGAGGCCTTCGAGGACGGAGTCGTCGACGAGGTTGGGCATGGTAACCTTGAGCTCGGGGCAGATGTCCATGGCGCGCTTGATGGCGAACATGGCGCCTTCGTTGCGGGCCCAGGAACGGCGGCTGATGCCGTTGTTGACGTCCCAGTGGAGCATCATGCGGAGACGGCGGTCGCAAGCCTCGCTACCATCGAGGACCATGCCGAAGCCACCATTGATGACCTCGCCCCAGCCTACGCCACCGCCGTTGTGGATAGAGACCCACGTGGCGCCGCGGAAGCTGTCGCCGATGACGTTCTGCACGGCCATATCGGCGCAACGGTTCGAGCCGTCGTAGATATTGCTGGTCTCACGGAAGGGGCTGTCGGTACCGCTGACGTCGTGGTGGTCACGGCCGAGGACGATGGGAGCGCTGATCTCACCCTTCTTGATGGCCTCGTTGAAGCGGGCGGCAATCTTGGTGCGGCCTTCGCAGTCGGCATAGAGGATACGGGCCTGGGAACCGACGACGAGGTGGTTCTCCTTGGCACCCTTGATCCACTGGATATTGTCGTGCATCTGCTGCTGAATCTCGGCGGGAGCCGTGGCAGCAATTTCACCCAGCACCTCCATAGCGATATGGTCGCTCTTGTCGAGGTCCTCGGGCTTGCCACTGGTGCAGACCCAGCGGAAGGGACCGAAGCCGTAGTCGAAGCACATCGGGCCCATGATATCCTGAACGTAGGAAGGATAGCGGAAAGCGGTCTTGTCGGCATTCCAGATGTCGGCACCGGCGCGGCTGCTCTCCAGCAGGAAGGCGTTGCCGTAGTCGAAGAAGTACATACCCTTGGCGGTAAGCTTGTTGACGGCAGCCACATGGCGGCGGAGAGACTCCTGGACCTTCTCCTTGAAGAGCTCAGGCTTCTCGGCCATCATCACCTTGGCATCTTCGAAGCTGACACCCACGGGATAGTAGCCACCAGCCCAGGGGTTATGCAGTGAGGTCTGGTCGCTGCCGAGGTCGACCTGGATGCCTTTCTCGGCGCAATATTCCCAGAGGTCGACAACATTGCCCTGATAGGCGAAGCTCTTAGCCAGTTTCTCGGCACGGGCTTTGTTGACGGCCACGAAGAGCTCGTCGAGGTTGTCGTGCACCTCGTCGACCCAGCCCTGCGTGTAGCGCTTCTGCGTGGCGGCGGGGTTGATTTCGGCGGTGATGGAGACCACACCGGCGATGTCGCCAGCCTTGGGCTGGGCGCCGCTCATGCCACCGAGGCCGGCGGTGATGAAGAGCTTACCGGCGGTGCCACCACCGAGCTTACGGGCAGCGTTCAAGACAGTGATGGTGGTGCCGTGGACGATACCCTGAGGACCGATGTACATGTAGGAGCCGGCGGTCATCTGACCGTACTGCGTAACACCGAGGGCGTTGTAACGCTCCCAGTCGTCGGGCTTGCTGTAGTTGGGAATCATCATGCCGTTGGTGACGACCACACGCGGGGCGTCCTTGTGGCTGGGATAGAGTCCCATGGGATGACCGCTGTACATCACGAGGGTCTGCTCGTCGGTCATCTCACTCAAATATTTCATAACCAGACGGTACTGAGCCCAGTTCTGGAAGACGGCGCCGTTGCCGCCGTAGGTGATGAGCTCGTGGGGATGCTGAGCCACAGCGGGGTCGAGGTTGTTCTGGATCATCAGCATGATGGCGGCAGCCTGACGGCACTTGGCGGGGTACTCCTCGATGGGGCGGGCATACATCTTGTAGGTGGGGCGCAGACGGTACATATAGATGCGACCGTACTTCTGCAGCTCCTCGGCGAACTCCTTGGCCAGCATCTTGTGGTGCTTGGCGGGGAAGTAGCGCAGGGCGTTGCGGATGGCGAGCTTCTTCTCGGCAGGCGTCAGGATGTCCTTACGCTTGGGGGCGTGGTTCACCGTAGGGTCGTAAGCGGGCATTTCGGGCAGCGGATCGGGGATACCGAGGCGCAATTCATTCTGGAATTCTTCTAAAGTCATAGTATTATATTTTTATTTATCAATCACTTACACGTACGTATCACGCTCATGGCACAACACGTACAACGTTGCAAAAATACAAAAAAAATCCCGACTCCCGACAGCAAATTTTATCCAAATTGCAACTCACTGATACTTAACACCAACACCGTACCAACTCCGTATCAAGTCCGACTCAAGTCCGACCCAAGTCCGACTATGGTAGGAGTTGATACGGTGTTGGTAGGGGTTTGATAGGGTATTGGTACGGGTTAGAACTGGAGTTGAAGACCGACGGTGAGGCGGGGAAGGAGGACCTTGCCGGGGGCGGGGTCCTTTCCGAGGTCCTCAAGGCGGTAGCGGGCATAGATACCGATGATGTCGTAGGTGAGACGGGTGACGACGCCATAGGTAATACGGTAGTCCTCGGTAGCTTTGGCATCGGCGTAGGAGTGCTCGCTGTAGCTGGACGAGGAGCCATTGGGATTATCTCCGCCGAGGGTGTAGGTGTCACCCTCGCCGCTCACGTAGACGCCAAGGTCCCAATGGAGGCCATTGCCGAAGAGGCCTAGGGCACGGAGGCGGATGCGCTGGAAGAGCTCAAGATTGAGAACCTCGCTCATTTCTAAGCTGCGGTTGACGACCTCCTTGTAGCCGCTCAGGTCAGCCTGGGTGATACCCAGCGAGGTCTCGAAGTCGTTGAGGGGTGCGTCGTTGAAGCGGTAGTGCGTGAAGGTCATGCCGATGCCGATACCGATGCTGTAGGTCTTGCTGTAGGACTGGAGTATGCGGATGCCGAAGCTCCAACTGGGGGACCAGCCGTTGACGGGCATCTCGGCGCTGGCGGTGCTAATGGGCAGACCGAAGCCAAAGTAGACATGGGAGCGGTATCGGGCGTTGCTGCCATAGAGGGAGGGCTGCTGCATATCATCGTCACGGTAATGTTTGTCGGAGGCGGCGAAAGCGTCCTTGGAAATTATGGTACCAAAACTGTCGTGATCAGCATCAGGATCTATGCTGGAGGTAATGCCCTCTGTATAACCATCGAGGAAGACTTCGAGGCGATGGCCTGAACAGATGCTGAAATGTATGGCACCGGTGGTGTCGAGGAAGTAGATGTGCTGATTGCCGTAGCGCACGACATATCCATCGATAGCCATTTCTTTATAGAAGATGGGCTTGTTGACAACCGCACGGAGTGGACGGACAAGGATTTCGCCGTCTTTCTCTTCGAAGTGGAAGGTGGGAGCGGATTGCTTGATTGTGTGATTGCTTGATTGTGTGAAGTAAGAGGCCTGGGGGACGCCGTAGCCGAAGGCGTAGTCACAGTAGGGGTAGAGGTCGGCAGACTGCTCGATGAGGTGGAACATCTCCATGGCGCTCTTGCCGGGCGAGGCCTGCCAGGCACAGGCGGCGAAGCCGGCGACGAGGGGGCAGGAGAAGGAGGTGCCGTGGACATAGTGATATTTGTTGTCGCCCTTGCCGGTGTTGGCGGTGCGGGCGTAGCCAAAGGCGCAGACGTTGGGTTTCTGGCGGCCGTCGGCGCTGGGACCATAAGATGAGAAGGCGATGTGGTTGTACTTAGTGAGGCTATTCTCGATGCCGCCGACACAGAGCACGCTGTCGGCGTCGGAGGGTGTGATGATGGTCTTCCACTGCTTGTCGTCGCCCTCGTTGCCAGCGGAGTTGATCACCAGCATGCCCTTGCGGGCGGCGAGGTTACCCGCCTTGGCGACATAAGAGGTGCCATCCATGTCGGTGGTGTAGTGGCGTTCCTTTCCATAGCCGAGGGAGGAAGAAATGATGTTGGCGCCGTTGCGGTCGGCCCATTCCACGGCCATCTGCCACCAGACCTCTTCCTTGAAGGGCTCGGAGTTGACCTCGGTGCGTGCCAGGAGGAACTCGGCACCCGTGGCGAGGCCAAGGTCGCGGTCGTCCATGCGGCCGGCGATACAGGAGAGCGTCATGGTGCCGTGGGAGTTCCATCCGTAGACATCCTCCTTATCCTTGGGAAAATTCCAGGTCTTGATAATCTGATGGTTGTCGCGCAGATGCTTGAAGGCGGCGTGGGTGTTGACCTGCGGGAAGCCGCCGTCGAAGACGGCGATGCGGATGCCACGGCCGTCGAAGCCGGCGTCACGGAAGGCCTTGCCATTCATACGGACGAGCTGAGCCTCGAGAGGGCCGTCGACGGTGGCGATGTCGAAGAGGCCTGGAACGTCGGGTGACTGATTGGCTGAGTGACTAAGTGGCTGAGTGGCTGACGCGAGATGGAGGCCGGTGGCGGCGATGGGTTGGACGCGGAGGACATAGGGCAGATGCTCGATGGCAACGATTTGGTCAGGGGTGGCCATGACACCTAGGGCGTTCATCCAACGGCTAGCGCCGATTAATGATGAATGATGAGTAATGAATAATGAACTATCGGTGAGGATTGTCTCAATCTGTTTTACGTAACCGTCGTTCAGCGGGTAGTTGGTGATGTCGTAGAGGTCAGCACCGCACTGGTGGTAACGTTCGATGGCCTTGGCGTCGAAATAAGAGTAAGGGTCGAAGGTAGTGCCAGCCTTGTCGGTGAGGAATACCCAGTAGGCCTGTTGCGAGTGGAGAGTGGAGAGAGGAAAGTGCAAAGCAATAGCACAAAGCACTGCAAAAAACAAAATCTTTTTCATGGTGTTTATTATTGTAATACTGTATGCAAGATTTCGTGGCTGTGGAAATGTGAGAAGCCGCTGAGGTGGAGGTGGTAGTAGGTGATGAGGGCGTTGATGAGCGCGGTGCGCTCATCAAGTGGAGAGTGGAGAGTGGAGAGTGGAGAGTTAAGATAGTGGTGGAGGGTTTCGGAGAGGTGGGGGGAGAGGGTGGTCTCGGTAGGGGCGGAGACGAAGCGGCCTTCTTGAAGGTCGAAGAGGGGCTCGCGGGTACAGTAGTTGTCGAAAGGCTCGATGCCGAGGTGGCGGGCTACAGTGAGGAGGAAGGTTATGGGAAGTGATGAGTGATGAGTGAGGAGTGAGGAATTTATGGATTCGACATAGTCGAAGAGGGCGGGCATGGGTTCGGCTTCACGGAGGGCTTTATAGAGCACTTCCGTCATGAAGAAACGCAGAGCGTTTTGTGTGGGTGAGTAACTGAGTGGCTGAGTGGCTGAGTGACTGAGTAACTGAGAGAGTTCTTTGACGTAGTTGAGGTCGGTCTTTTCGTTGTTGTAGACCACCATATCGAGACACGTGAGGGGCTGCAGGAGGTTCTGTTTTACGCGGCCTCCCCTACCCCTTACACCTTTTATTATATAGGAGCGCACCCCGAGCTGCCGCGTGAAGACCTTCACCACTACCGAGGACTCTGAGTAGGGAGTGGTGTGGAGTACGAGGCCACGGGTGGAGAGAAGCATTGTTTAATGATGAATGATGAGTGATGAGTGATGAATGATAAGTGATAAACGACTATCTGATGATAAGAATCTTGGCCACGGAGCGGTTGTCACCTTGGCTATCGGAAGCGAAGACGTAGTAGACGCCCGAGGCCACCTTTTCGCCGCTGGCGGTGCGACCGTCCCAGATGGCCTGACCACCGTTGGCGGTGGTGGTATAGACGGTATGTCCGGCAGCATCGGTGATATGCACCAAGCCGTTGCGGGTGAAACCCTTGATGGCGATAGGACCGTCATAGTCGGGCTTTACGGGATTGGGGAAAGCATAGACCTTGTCGAGCGGCGAGCTGACGGCATAGGTGGCGGTGCCGCGGTAGACCTGCAAGCCACGGTCGGTGCCAATATAGACCTCGCCGGTGCGCTCGTTAATACCCAGAGCGACAACCTTATCGGAATAGAGCGGGCTGTTGCTGGCAGTGAAATGCGCAAGCTGATCGAGGCCGTTGGCGGAGATGAGGTAGAGTCCCCCGCTGGCTGTGCCCACCCACTTGCGGTTAGCGCCGTCGACAGCGATGGCGGTGATACTCTCGTAAGCCATTAGGTATTCCGAAAACTCGCCGTTGGTGATGGTGATGTTGCTGCAGTTCACCGGTGCATATTCGCCGTTACCGCCGTTGTTGAAAGCCTTGTAGCCGTCGTAGATAACCTTGATACCCTTGTTGGTGCCAATCCAGATGTTACCGTTATGATCCTGCACCAGGGCGGTGACGGCGTCGGTGGAGAGTTTGCTGCCGTTGTTGGGGTTGACTTTTGCCATGTGGCTCACGCCGTCGTGGACATAGATGACGTTGCTGCGACCACAGAACCACTTATAGCCTGTGACGCTGTCGCAGACAAGTTTGTCGACCTCGGGGGTAGTGACCATTGACATGGTGGGGAAACCCTTCCAGGTGCCGTCGGCACGACGGACAGCGAGGGCATGAGTGCTTTGGGAGTTGAGTATCCACAGGTCGCCGCGGAGGTCGAACTCCACCGCGCCGGTATTGAGACGGCTATAAGATCCCGAGCTATAGGGTATCAGAGCGCCCTCCGTATTGGTGCTATTGTAGAGCGTCTGCACTTGGTTGTTGCGTATCGACACCACCCCATGTCCCCATAGGGCAGCCACGCTCTCATTGGTGTCGCGGGGATTGACAGCCACGTCGAGGAGGTCGCTAAGACCGTCGAGGAGACCATTGCTGCGGTCGAGCGAGGACCACCTTTGACCCACGGCGGTATACACATTGGGAGCGAGATAGGCACTGGCGTATGTCGGTGTATGGCCACCAGGGCAAAGCATCATGCGATAGTTGAAAGGTACGAGACGGTAGACATTGTCGGCATTCGCGGGACCTGAAGGACGGTGGTATTCCTCTTCGCCGGAGGGATGAATGCCCACGATACCCTCCCAGGGATGTGCCACCCATAGGACACCACCACGAGCGAAGGTGGCGTCGCGAGCCTCGAGGGTGCCCCAGTTGTAGGTGCTGTAGTCGTCAATGAGGGTAAACAACGTGTCGTAGACAAGCACATGGCCATCGGCGCACACCGCCACCTTATCGGTGGATGCCTGCATAGCGTTCACAACACCACCCCAGCGCAGAAGGGAGTAGGAGGAACCACGGCGGACAAGGAGCGAGCAATTATCGGGGTTGGAGGCGTAGCCGGCAAGCAAAAGTTGTTGTGCAACGGGACAGAGCATGGCGACATTGAGGCTGTCGAGCCGGTGGTCGATATCCCAACGGTCACTGACGGAAGGGTGTTGTTCGGAAACGGAGAGCCGCTTCAAGCCCTCGCCGGTGGCGGCGAAGAGGCTGTCGGGCATGAAGGCGAGGTCGTAGACAGGCGTATAGGTGCCGCCGGCGCCGAGATACCAGGTCTCCTTGATTTCCTGACGGCGGACATCCACCACCACCACGCCAAAGCCTGTAGCCAAGTAGGCGTTTCCATTGGAGAAACGCACGTGATAGATGCTTTTGTCGCCAGAAATCTCGCTGCGTTTGATGTCGGAGAGGTTGTATGTACGGCCATCGATGAGCAGGTCGACATTGGAGTTATTGTAGGCCACCACAAGACATTGTGTAGCTTTGTCATAGCCTATGGTAGCGATACCGACATCATTCAGTCCGTCTCCCTTGTCGAAAGTTGTCAGCGTATGGTCATCGAAGTCGTAGCAAAACACGCCGTCCAGGGCAGCAGCATAGATTCGGTCGCCGGCATCGACCACATGATTGACCAATGAATAGTCCAGACATCCGCGCCAGTGGCCAATGGCCGTCTGGGCAATTGCTGAATTGAAAATTGAAAATTGGAAAATGAAAAATAAACTTACACAGAGAATGCTGCGCAAGCAACTGACCACCGACCGCTGACGAACAACTTTCATACGTTTTCTTTCTTCAGGAAAATATACTGGTAGAGTACCGCCAACAGCGTGGTCGTCAACGTGGAGAGGATGGTGGCGAGAAGCATGCTGCCGAAGCCTCGAAAACCAAAGAGTTCCAGCAAGAAGAAGACAAAATAGAAAGCCCCCAGCATCAACAGCAGATAGCTGATGAAGTACTGAGGTGTCACGCTATAGAAACTGGGGGTGTTGATGACCACCGGTTCACCACGAGTCAGGATACGGTTGGCAAAGAGGATACGCAGCATGGCCACCACAGTACAGGCCATCGCGTGGAATCCCAGCATATTGCTCATCATGTCGGCAACCAGACCTGTGGCAAATGCCGTCAGCAAGAGCGGTATGCGTTTCATGTCGGTGGGCAGCATCAAGATGAACAGCACATAGAGCATCGGCATGGCATAGCCACCGAGATAGACGTGGTTGAGCACCACCACCTGCAAAAACATCAGCAGACAAAAACGACCTATATTCCGTAAAAGCAGATTATTCATATTTCGACAGGGTTTCTTCCATCAGTTTGTCCTGTTCCTCGCGGAAACGGTTCTTGATGATATAGACATGGTCCAGTTTATTGAAATTGGTAGCCAGGAGAATCTTTACCTTATAGAAGCCCGTACCCTGCTCGGGTTCAGCCTCCTCTATATAACCCACTGGGATACCCTCCGGGAAATCGCCCTCATGCGACGTAACGATAGTGTCGCCAGGGTAGAACTGATACGCGACGGGCATGTCCTTCACCTGAGCATAGCGGTAGTCTTTTCCGTCCCACATCAGATGGCCACTGATACCGGTGCGCTGGGCTTTCACGCTGTTGAGACTCTTTGAGTGAAGCACTGGCATGATGGTGGCGAAATTGTCCGACACCGACATCACCACACCCACAATGCCTTCGGGCGAGATGACAGTCATATCGGGCTCAATGCCATGAGTACGGCCCTTATTGATCATGATGTAGTTGTTCTGCTGACTCCACGAGTTCTTGATGACTTGTGCCTCTGTGTAGCTGTAACGCTGGCGGTAGACGGTATCGTTCACCGTGAAGACGCTGTCGCTATAGCTAATGTATGACGCCGCCAGTTGTGCTCTGAGCTGGGCATTCTCCGCGGCCAAGCGGTCGTTCTCGCCTTTCAGCCCGAAGTAGCCACTAATACTATGCACTCCCTGGTACCAGCCTCCAGCGATGCTGTTAGTCCATGCTATAAGTTTAGAACTCTGGTAATAGCTGGTACGGGACATCAACACAATACTCACTATCAGCAATAATACGAATACTACCACGTAGTCGTATTTCCTAAGCAGTATTATCAGTCGGTTCCTATTCATTTAAAAACTCCTCTATCACTTTACGGGTCTCGTCCACGGCGCGCTGTAGGTCGTCGTTGACGATGGTACGGTCGAATGCCGGTGCCTGCTCCAGTTCCTCGGCACTGCGGGCCAGACGCTTGACGATGGCCTCCTCGCTGTCGGTACCACGGCTGCGCAAGCGCTGCTCCAGTACCTGCAGGCTGGGCGGCATAACAAAGACTGACAGGGCATCGGCTCCAAAATAACGTTTGATATTCTTACCTCCGTTAACGTCAACATCGAACACAATCACCTTACCCTCGTTCCAGATGCGGTCAATCTCGCTCTTCAGCGTACCGTAACAAGTCCCCTGATAAACTTCTTCCCACTCGAGGAACTCGTCGTCATGAACACGTTTCATGAACTCCTCGTGGCTGAGGAAATAATAATCCTTGCCGTTGACCTCCTCGCCGCGCGGCTTGCGCGAGGTAGCCGAAATGGAGAAATCGAAACAGTCGAAATACCGCATCAACTCCTTGATGATGGTCGTCTTGCCACATCCCGACGGTGCAGAGAACAGAATTGCTTTGCCCATAGGTTAGAATTTCTTGTTAAACACCTTGTAGAACGACTGAACCGACAAGGAATTCTCATCCCACTGGTTCTGCGCCGACACCTCGTTGACATAAAGCAGGGCCTCATCGCGCGTGTCGATGCTGTTCAGACGAAGGATAAAGTCGTTGTAAGCCTTCATATTGTTGTGGAACAACTCGGACATGAAGCTGAACTTGTCATTGATGTTGATTACCGTACGAAGGTCTAAGACTTTCTTGCCCAATCCCACTTCACTATCCACACGCTGTTCGCCGCTTTCCACGCCGCCCAGCTTCTCACCCAGCGTGCGCACCGTGGGTTTCTCGACGACAGGATTCTTCAGGTAGTCGAGCAGCGAAGCCTGGGTGCCTGACTTGGAGTCGCTAGCAGCAACGGACTCCTCTTGGACGGGCGCGGGTTCGGGTTCAGGCACAGGAGCAGGTTCAGGTGCGGGAACAGGTTCGGGTTCAGGAGCGGGTTCGGGTTCAGGCTCCGGTTCGGGTTCAGGCGTAGCTTCGATAATCACTTCGTCAAACAACAGTCCGTTACCGTTTCCCTCCAAGTCTTCCATCTGAGGCATCTCCACGGGCTCGGGTTCGGGAGCGGGTGCAGGCTCAGGAACAGGCTCGGGTTCAGGTGCGGGTTCCGGTTCAGGTTCATGCTCCGGCTCGGGCTCGGGTTCCGGCTCGGGAGCAGGTGCGGGTTCGGGCTTAACCATAGGTTCGGAGGCGACCGTAGGCTCAGCCTCCACATTTTCCACACCCATGGCGGCCATCGTTGCCATCACGGTCGACGACAGTATTTCGTCGTCGGGCATAACAAGCGTCTCCATCCGATGTGCCTCGTCACCCTCTTTGGTCTTTCCACCGTCCACTTTCTCCTCTCCCATCCGTAAAGCCACATCATACAAACGGCGAAGGTCCTCAAGCAAGAGGTCTCTCTCGATGAGGCTCACCTGTCCCTCATGCGCCACAATGCGGTTGGCAATGGCACACAACTTCTGCATACCCTCTGTCAGTTCTTTGACACTGTTTTTCATGCGTTATATCTATTAACTTATTAAATACAAATAGATTATACCACCTCCATGGTATATTTTCCGATTGTAAAAGTACCATATTTTTAACTACCACGCACGCATAACAAAAAAAAGTTATCAAACCATAGGGTTGATAACTCCAAAAAAACAGATGTTAAATGCTAAACGCTAGCCTGTTATGACTTCTTGAATTTCGTCACCATGTCAATATCATTGGGTTCAGAATCATCGGGGATATAGGTCACTTTGAGGAAAGCGGTGTCTTTGAGGAAGTCGATGCTCCCCACCTGCACCTTGACAATCTCCAGACCAGTGCGCTCGCGCAGGTCCGCCAGCAGCTCGGCCCTACGTTCAGGCTTGATCAGTTCAATCTTCTCATAGGTGATGATTTTCTGTGCCTTGCGGTTGGACATTCCTGCGGCCTCGAGCACCCCTATCAGCAGGATAAAGATAACGTTAGTGGCGATAAAGGAGGCGTAGCTCGATGCCATCCCTGCACCGTTGATGATGCTGATAGCGATGAGTACAAACAGATAGGTCATCTCACGAATGGGCAGTTGTTCGGTACGATAGCGTATCATACTGAATATACCGAAAAGGCCCAAAGCGACGCCCACTTCCACCGACATATTCTGCAGCTGATAGAGGATAAAGAAGATAGCCGAAGAAAAAAGAATATAGGTGAAGTAATAGTCACGGCGACGACTCTTGCGATAGTAGAAAAAGTGGGTAATAATCCAGCATACCAATAGATTGATACCGAACAGGATAAGCAACTTACCCAATGCAGGTCCATCAAAGACCTGAATATTGAGGAAATCGACAGCCTGTTCCTCGGCATCACCGAAACGTGCTGCAATGTCAGAATTGAATTCAACGGGTTCCATATTCTTTCAATTTATTTATATACAATAATTTACTTTTAAACCGATTATGTTTTGCGCCGGGGTCCGTCAACGCTGTGCCGATGCAATATTTGCTCATCCGTCGCGGCAAGATATGCATCTCATGAAGAGCTTTCTCTATGTCCGACATGGGGGCGCCCACCTCGTGCTTCACTTCTATCACCAGCAAATGACTGATATCAGCATCGACACCCGTGGCACGATTATGGAACGAGATGCCGCTGTCGATAGTCACCCTCTCTCTCATTCCTTTATCCACCAGTGTAATACGTTCAAACCTATTCTCCAGACACTCATGCAGCGACGCCACAGGATAGGGGGTTCGCTCATCAACGAAGTGCGCCACCTCTGGAACCTCAAGACAGCTGTCGAACAACGACACATCAATAGGTATACGCACTTTCCGTGTCTTCTTCTTATTATCCTTATTCTTGATTTCGAAGAAGGTGGTGTCTGTCGAGCGATAGGTTCGCACCCGCAACTTCTGCCGATTGAGTTTCTTGTTGTGGTGCATGGTGTACATAGCCAAATCGGCGGTGTCGAAATAGAGCGTGCGGTAAGGGGCAATGGGATTGTCGGCAATGTGTTGCACATAGTATTGTTCCGCCACCCGTTCCAGCAACTCCTCCAGTTGACAGAAGGAAGCCATATACTTCTGATCCACACGATTCATCAGACGGACAGCTTTCATGTCGTCCAGTCCAATGGGGGCCATCTGTTTCAACACCGAGTTCATGCTCTAACCCAGAACTACTTGTAGGAATACTCGAACGTCTTGGTAGTCTCCAACTTGCCGTTGGGCTTGTAGTTCAGTTGACGTTTCTTCGTACCATCGTCGTTATACTCGAACTGTTTGATACGTACCACTTTGTTCTTGTCGTTATACTCCACCTGTTCCTTGCACTTGGTCGAGTTGCCCTCATAGCTGTAGGTCGTGCGCTTTTTCTGCCCATAAGAGGCATACTCTATCTCTTCTATCTTGCGTCCTTGCTCATCATATGTCACCATATTGTCCAGATAGGGGACAGTAGAGCCCGCACGGGTGTTCCATTCCTTGACCACAAGATTCTTCTTGCGCTCGCGCTTGCCGGGCTTGTCGTTTTGAGTCTGAGCCTCGGCAACGCCCATCAAACCTATCAGTCCCATCAGACCTAATACTAAAATCTTTTTCATCTCTATATAATACTTTAAAACGAGTAACTATATCCTATCACAAGCCAACCCTTAAAACCCGATACACGTTCGTAGCTTTTCAACTTAGTGCCCTCGGCATTGGCGTCGACCTCCTTGTCGGTCAACCAGTCGGCCAGCAGTGCCACCTCCAGTCGGTTCTCCTTATTCAGCCTGTATTCCACGCCCAGGGCACCGCGCCAACGGTTGACATACCAGCCACTGAAACCGTCGAGGAACCAACCGGCTTCGCCAGTACGCGAGCCTGCGTCGGTCACATAGTAGGTGCCGTCCCAGTTGGCTTTGATGACAGGCGCATTCATGGTATTGCGCATCTCCACATAGCCATACGGTTCCCAACGTCGGAAGCCTTTGTATGTAAGTTTCAGGCGACTCTTGAGCATCCATGCCATGCGAGGTGCTTGGTATTCGTTCATTTGGCCCGAGCGGTAGGTACCCTGCACACGTTCTCTTAACGAGAGACTCCAGTCGCCAAAGCGGTAGGTGTAGGCCACATCAGCCATCAGCCTGTGACGCGGACTTTTAAAAGCCGAATCACTCGAGCTATAAGAGTTTATCATGGCATACCCCAGCGACACCTTCAACTCTGGCGATATCTTGTAGCTCAACGACAACTGGCTCTGGAACCTGTCGAACGAAGCGAAATTATTATCCATCCACACTTGTTCCCTCAACGTCAGGTGCAGCCCCTTGGCGAGCTTTTTGTCGAACGACAACGACAGACGTCCACCCACCTCCGGGTCTAAGGTCACATCCGTCTGAGCCCGAACAGCGCTCATCAAGCCCATCAGGCCCATCAGACCTATAATCAACGCTCTTTTCATAATTTCAACATTCAACATTTATCACTTACCACCCACTTCCGCTATAGTTGGTCAGGCTCACATTGCTGCCGCCACTAACCTCGGGCCCGGCGACAAGCATCCCGTTGCACATCTCGGTGCCGCCACTGACGGTAACGCTCTTCTTCACCGTCGGCTGCTGTGCGCCAGAGACGACAAGTTTGGTTCCACCGCTCGAAGGAGTTTTGAAAGCATAGGTATTGTCACCCACAGTGATGCTGTACCACACATTCTTGGTCCATGACGATGCCTGGTAGCAATTCTGCGTCAGCTGGGCGCCATTCTCCAAGTTGCCGATGGCAATGATGGTGCCGCCCTGAATGTAGAGTTTGTATCCACCCTCGGTATTGGCGTCGATAGCCATCTCGGGCGAGGTCTTGCCGATGGCGTAGACCACCCCACCCTGGATGTAGCAGTTGCCGTTGGCATCGAGGCCGTCGTTGCCTGTAGAGTAGGCGCAGACAACGCCGCCACTGATTGTCATGGTGGAGGCCGAGTTGATGGCGTCGTCCGAGGACTGGCTGTACACCTCGCCACCCGTAACTGTCAGCGTGCCCTTGGTTTCAATACCTTCGTGGCTCGAAGCCTTGACGGTAATCACGCCTCCCGAAATCTCTATATTGCCATCCACCTTGATGCCCTTGGCACCCACACTGTTGTCTCTGCTGCTGCCACCGGGACCACCTCCGGGGCCGTGGCCGCCGCCACTGGACGAGCCGAAGTTGGAACCCGTTACGGTGATATTCACCTCACCGCCACGGAAATAGGCAGCACCGTCACAGCTGATACCTTTGCCACCTATGCCGCTATTGGTGATGGTCAGCGTACCGTCAACCATCTCGAACAACTGGTCGGCCTTCACCCCCGCCGTGCCGCTGGTGTCGCGAACGCCATCCTCGGTGGTCACCACGGTATTACCCGTGATGGCAAGCGTGGTGGCACCGCCTTCGAAGCGCACCAGTGAGTCACTGCTGAAGCCTTTCTTGCCAGCAGCCGACACATTCACATTGACAGTGCCACCTTTGACAAGAATATAGTCCTTGCCGCGTACACCGTGGCCTGCCGAAGAGCTCACATTGATACTTCCCGATGCAAAACAGACCCAGTCGTCGCTGGTGATGCCCGCCTTTCCGGTGGCCGTCACCGCCAGCGACCCTTCGCCGCTCACCACAATCTGGCCTTCGCTGAACAGCGCAGCCTTCTCGTCTTCTGTCGAGGGTGTGAGCGTGTAGTTGGCGCCATCGGCCAGCGTACTGCTGCCTTTGAGTACCACATCCACCCGCTTGCCCTTGTTGGGCGTGGAGGAGAGCCCCTGCACATTGATGGCTGCGCCACGAGTATTTTTGATGCTGGCATCATTCAACGTAATGCCCTGTTTGCGGCCGCTGTATATCTTCAGATAGCCGTCGGTGGTCGACCCACTCACATGGTACATCACCTTCTTTGCGCTGGTATTGGTCACCGTCACATCGTTCCCGTTCACCGTAGCCGACACACTGTCGCCAGTACCCGTCACAGTGGCATCGCCCGACGTGGAGAAAACCACCTGCACGATGCGGTCATAGTCACCGTCGTCAATGATAATGCTATCGATTACATCATCATTGTCTGGCGACACATTATTGATTTCATCCTTATTACAGGCCATGGCCAGCATTGTGGCCATTGCCAACATCGTCCACAGGGGGAAATTTCGGTCAAGACTTCTCCTTTTCATAAACTATTGGTATCTAGATATCATTTTTAATTACTATTTGGTTCCGGTAACACAAATTTTCTTGCAAAGATAAGCATTTTTTTTCATCTAGCGAATATAAAAAAAACACTTTTTAAATAAATAAAGTTTTTTTCTTATATTTGCATCGCGATACTATCATAACATCAATGCATAACAGACAATAGGACAATATTTTAAGAAGCAATTAAAAACAAAACCTATTAAAAACTGTTTATGAACTGGAAAGACGAATACAAAAGGAAGATTTCGAAACCCGAAGACGCCATCAAAGATATTCATGACGGCGATTGTGTTGTTTTAGGTCATGCTGCCGCTGTGCCGCGTGTGGTGCCCCATGTCATGGCCGAACACTGTGAAGACTACAACGACGTACTTATTTTCCACATGACCACGCTGGGCGACAACGAGCTACTGCATCCGCGCTGCTATGGTCATTTCCGCCATGTGAGCAATTTCCTCAGCGGCAACTCGCGCGATACGGTCAACCATCTGGAAGGTGACTTTTTCCCCGCCTACTTCCATGATGTGCCCGAGATGATTGGCGACGAGATTCCCTGCGAGGTAGCCATCTTCCAGGCCACGCCGCCCAACGAGGACGGTTACTGCTCGCTGGGTGTCAGCTGCGACTACGCCCTCGCCGCTGTCCGCCGCGCCCGTTCCGTCATCATCGAGACCAACGAACTGATGCCTTTCGTGGGCGGCGACAACATGATTCATGTGTCGCAAATCGACCATATCATCCCCTGTGCCAACCCCCTGCCCGAGCTGCACTCCTCCGAGCCCTCGGAGGTAGAGAAAGCCATCGGACGCCACTGCGCCTCGCTGGTGGTCGACGGTGCCACCCTTCAGCTGGGTATCGGCGCCATCCCCAACGCCGTGCTCGCCGAGTTGGCCGACAAGAACGACCTGGGCATCCACTCCGAGATGTTCAGCGACGGCGTAGCCGACCTCATGAAGAAGGGCAACATCAATGGCAGCCGCAAGACCATGCATAAGAACAAGGTGGTGGCCACCTTCATCATGGGCAGCCGCGAGCTGTACGACTTCGTCGACGGCAACGAGGATATCGAGCTCTACCCTGTCGACTATACCAACGATCCCATCGTCATTGCACAACAATACCGCATGACCTCCATCAACTCGTGCCTCGAGGTCGACCTGATGGGTCAGGTAGCCAGCGAGACCATCGGCATGCGCCAGTATAGCGGTATCGGAGGCCAGATTGACTTCGTGCGCGGCGCCTCCATGGCCCGCGAGGGAAAGAGCATCATTGCCATGCCCTCCACCGCCGCCGGCGGCACCATCTCACGCATCAAGCCTTTCCTCACCCCCGGCTCGGCCGTCAGCACCACACGCAACGACGTGAACTACCTCGTCACCGAGTATGGCATCGCACGTCTCAAGGGACGCACCCTGCAGCACCGTGCAGAAGACCTCATCCAGATTGCACACCCCGACTTCCGTCCCATGCTCATCGAAGAGTACGAACGACGCTTCCAGTGCAAATTCCCCGCATAATCATAATTCATTTTTAATATCACCAAAACATGAAAAAGACAATCCTGAGTTTCTGCTTCATCGCCGCCATGCTCATCACGGGCGTCAGCGCACAGAAGTATGAGTACAAAACCTATCCCAACGACCCGCTGAACATCCGCGAGTACACGCTGAAGAACGGTCTCAAGGTGTTTATGAGCGTCTACAAGGACGCTCCGCGTATCCAGACCTACATCGCCGTGCGTGCAGGTTCGAAGAACGACCCCGCTGAGACCACCGGCCTGGCCCACTACCTGGAGCACATGCTCTTCAAGGGCAGCCACCAGCTCGGCACCACCGACTGGGAACGCGAGAAGAAAGAGTTGGACAAGATTGAGGCCCTCTACGAGGTATACCGCAAGACCACCGACGATGCCAAACGCGCCGCCATCTACCACCAGATTGATTCCATCAGCTATGTGGCATCTACCATCGCCATCGCCAACGAGTACGACAAGAGTATGACCGCCATCGGCAGCGAGGGCACCAACGCCTTCACCAGCAACGACTACACCATGTACGTCGAGAACATCCCCGCCAACATGCTGGAGACCTGGGCGAAAGTGGAGGCCGACCGCTTTCCCAACCTCGTGCTGCGTCTCTTCCACACCGAACTCGAGGCCGTCTACGAGGAGAAGAACATCAGCCTGGCTCAGGACAACCGCCGCGTCAACGAGGAGATGATGCGCGCCCTCTTCCCCCACCACCCCTATGGCACCCAGACCACCCTCGGCACCATCGAGCACCTCAAGAACCCCTCGATGACCAACATCTACCGCTTCCACCACACCTACTATGTGCCTAACAACATGTGCATCGCCATGGCCGGCGACTTCAACCCCGACGAGGCCATCAAGATTATCGACAAATACTTCGGCAGCTGGGTGCCCGGCAACGTGCCTGAGTTCCACAAGGTGAAGGAAGCACCCATTACCAGCCCCATCATCCGCCTGGTCAACGGTCAGGACCCCGAAAGCATCACCCTCGCCTTCCGCATCGAGGAAGGCAACGGCAGCCGCGACGCCCTGCTGGCACAGGCCATGGAGTATGTGCTCAACAACGGTTCGTGCGGTCTCATCGACCTCAACCTCAATCAGAAGCAGCTCTGCCTCGGTGCTTACGCCGGCACCTATACCCTCAACGACTATGCCGCCTTCATGCTCGGCGGTCGTCCCTCACAGGGTCAGAGCCTCGGCCAGCTGCGCGACCTGCTGCTTGAACAGATGGAGCTCCTGAAAGAGGGCAAGTTCGACGAGGACCTCATCAAAGCCGGCATCAACCAGCTGAAGCTCCAGATCATGAAACAGGCCGAGAGCAACAACAGCCGCGCCAGCCAGATGGCCTACGCCTTCGTGCAGCACCAAACCTGGGATCAGGTGTGCAACGAAATCAACGAGCTGTCCAAAATCACGAAGAAGGATATCGTCGACTTCGCCAACCGCATCTGCAAGGACAACAACTACGTCATTGTCTTCAAGCACCAAGACACCCCCGACCCCGTTACCAAGGTTGTCAAACCCGCCATCACCCCCATCAGCGTGAGCCGCGACAACGAGAGTGCTTTCCTGTCTCAGATAAAAGCCGATGCTGCCAAGGCCAAGCCCATCCAGCCCGTCTTCGTCAACTTCAAAAAAGACCTACAGAAGGGCAAGACCGCCAACGGCAGCGAGGTGCTCTATGTGAAGAACGTCGAGAACGGCACCTTCAATCTGCAATACCGCTTCGAGTTCGGCTACGCTGCCGACAAAAGCATGGACCTGGCCGCCGACCTGGTGGAATACCTCAACACCGACAAGCACACCGCCGAGCAGCTGCAGGAAGAATTCTTCAAACTGGCTTGCAGTTATAACATCCACGTGGGCGACGAGAACATCACCGTGGGCATCAGCGGCTTGGCCGAGAATATGGAGAAGGCCATGACCCTGGTGGAGGAGATTATGGCCGGCTGCCAGCCCAACGACGAAGCGCTGCAGATGCTTGTGGAGCGCCTTATCAAGAGCCGCACCGACAACAAGACCAACCAGCGCGCCGCCTTCCGCGCCCTCAACACCTACGGTGTTTGGGGTGAGGAATACGTCAAAGAGAACAACGAGAGCGACGCCCAGCTGCGCGCCTACACCGCCAAACAGCTTACCGATGCCCTGCACGGTCTCTTCCAATACAAGCACCGCGTGCTCTACTATGGCCCGCTGACCCTCAAGGAGGCCACCGCAGCCGTCAACAAGATACACAAGGTGAAGCCCGTCAAGGATGTGCCCGCCAACAAAGTCTACCAGCCTGTGGAAACCAATGAGAACGAGGTACTCTTCGTGAACTACGACGCCAAGAACGTCTACCTCACCGAATACTTCCGCGGCGAGCAGTACAACACCTCGCTGGTACCCAAAGTGTATCTCTTCAACGAGTACTTCGGCGGCTCGATGAACGCCATCGTCTTCCAGGAGATGCGCGAGAAACGCAGCCTCGCCTACAGCGCCAGCAGCTACTACAGCAACAGCGGACGCAAGGACGGCTTCTTCTACAACTCCGCCAACATCATCACCCAGAACGACAAACTCTTCGACGCCCTCGACGCCTACGAGGAGCTCTTCAACGACATGCCCGAGGCCGAGGCCAATTTCAATCTGGCCAAGGATGCCCTCATTGCCAGCAGCCGCACCAAACGTATTACCAAAATGGCTATCATCACCGTCTACCTGCATTGCGAACGCATGGGTCTCAAAGAGCCTCTGAACAAACAGAACTTCGCCGCCTTCCAGAAACTGACCATGAACGACCTCACCAGCTTCCAGAAGCAGTACATCAAAGGCCAGAAGAAAACCTACCTCATCCTCGGCAAGGAGAGCGAGATCGACTTCAACCGCCTCGCCAAGTTCGGCAAAGTGAAGAAGCTCACGCTCGACGAGGTCTTTGGCTACTAACGACGAGCCATGGACAACAACAAGGTATCAATAGTTGTATCTGTATACAACGAGGCACAAGTGCTGCCCCGGTTCTATGAAGAACTGGAGGCAGCACTTGCCGGCCTTGGCCGTGAGCACGAGACCATCTTCGTGGACGACGGCTCAACCGACGGCAGCCGAGAGCTGCTCGACCGCCTCAGCGCTGCCGACGAGACCGTGACAGCCATCCATTTCTCGCGCAACTTCGGCCACGAAGCAGCCATGATTGCCGGCATCGACCACGCCTCCGGAGACGCCATCGTCTGCATGGACGCCGACTGCCAGAACCCGCCGGCACTGCTCCCCTCCATACTGCAGCGTTTCGACGAGGGAAACGATATCGTGACCATGACACGCGAGGAACGAGCCGACGGAGGATTCCTCAACCACCTCTCCTCTCGTTTCTTCTACGCCCTCATCAACCGCCTCTCCGACACTCGTCTGCAGCCCAACGCCTCCGACTTCTTCCTCATCTCCCGCCGCGTGGCCGATGTGCTGCGCCGCGACTACCGTGAGCGTACCCGCTTCCTGCGCGGCGTAATACAGACCGTGGGGTTCAACGCCACCACACTCCCCTACCGCGCCCCTCAACGAGCCGCCGGAGAGAGCCACTACCACTTCTCCAACCTGCTCCATCTCGCCTTCTCCTCCATCGCTTCCTTCTCCAAGGCGCCCCTGAAACTGGGCATCTACAGCGGACTGCTGTTCGGCGTGCTTTGCATAGGCTTGATTGTCTACTCCCTGGTGATGTGGATTGTCGACCGTCCCGTGGGTGGCTACACCACCCTCATCATCTTCCTCAGCGCCTTCGCCGCCGTCTTGCTCTTCGTAGTGGGCGTGATAGGCTACTACGTAGGCATCATCCTCGACGAGGTGAAGGGACGTCCCCTATATGTCATCGAATACACTTCGACAAACAAAGACAATAAATAAATGAAGTTCTTGAAGAACCTGGCAAGCCAGTCTGTTCTACCCTACGTGGCATGGCTGGCGGTGGCAATACTCGCCGTGAGTCCGCTCTTCCAGATAGGCGTCAACTCAAGCGACGATTTCCAATACTACGTCACAGCACAGCGGTCGTGGGATTACTGGGCGATGGACCACTACTACTACGCCATCTCTGGCCGTTTCTACTTCCTCATCACCAAATACTTCTACTACATCCCCTACCTGCTCGACAATTTCTTTGCAGCCAAGCTGATACAATACGGAACACTTTTCTCCGCCTATCTGCTCTTCGCCTACCTGGTCTGGCGTGTGCTCCATTCACGTCAGGCCGCTGCACTGACATTGCTCATCCTGCTGTTCAACACTGTGGCCACGCCGCCGTCATTCTTCATCGCCGTCACCAGCTATCCCTTCTACTTCACTTTCAGCCTTATCATCTTCCTCCTGGGATGCCTGATGTATGTGAACCACTACCAATGCCCCACCCCAACGCGCTACTGGCGTCCATGGGTGGGCGGAGCCTTGATATTCATCAGTTTCCTCTTCTATGAGACCTACATTGTCTTTGCGCTGATGCTGGGAATCTATGTCTTCTTCCGTCATTGGCGTAACGAGGGACTGAAGGACTCCTTCCGTAGCCGATCCTTCTATCATGAGACCTTACCTCTGTTGCTGGCTGCTGGCATCTACCTCCTCATCTATTTCGGCTATCGAATCTATCTGCAGAAATACAATGCCGAAGCTGCGCTCTACGACGGCACCTCCTTCAATGCCGCCACCTTCAGCATAGCCAACTGCTGGAGGGTCCTCTACCGCTGCGCCATCATGGCGCTGCCTGGACAGCCCTATTTCCACAGCCAACACCTCATGGTCGACAATTCCATGCTGCTGGAGGGCCACTCCAACACGCCACTCTTTGTCCTTGGGCACGCCTCGGCAGCCACATGGGCATGCGCCCTGCTGGTGGGTGCTCTGCTCTGGTGGATTACCAAGAGATTTGACACACTCTCTTGGAAAAAACTGTTATGGACAGCCCTTATCGGCATAGCCGTCGCTTTGTTCGCACACACGCTCATTTCCCTGTCCGAGAAATACAATACGCAATGGGCCAGTTGGATTCGTGGCTATGTCACCACACTGTTCTCCTACTTCGGTGTAGCGCTGGTGCTGATGGCCGCCGTGCTGGCATCGCTCAAAGGGATACAGCATCTGCGGTGGCAAAAGGTCGTTCGCAGCTTCTGGTGCATCCTCATTGTCTTCTTTGCCGTACTCAACGGCTACTCCAATGAGCATATCTCCCGGGCACTGTCATGCAACCAGAACCGCGTCACAGCCATCAACTTGATCGGCGAAAGCGGGTTCTTCGACCAGATGCCACAGGGTTCCATACTCTATACCGACGCGCTCTACCGCATCTCCCCTATGGCATTCTCCATCACTAATGCCGACTACACAAATGATATCGACAATCTGATTGCCTTACGGGCCAACCACAAAATCCTCAGCACTAACAAACTTCAATCCGTCAACACATTCCGTGAAGAGAATCCTGAGGCCCCGCTCTACGTCATCAATGCCATTCCCACACAAAAAGCCGGCGAGCTGTTAGTCGTTATCGCACCTGTCGACTCCCTGTCCACTCCTGTCGAAGATATCCGCACCTCGCATGCCGACCTCTTCTACCTCTCACCGGAGAAGCACTACACCGTAGTCTACACCTCCCTCTCCGGCACCCATTTCGTCACCGTCGATGCTCCTAAACACGAGTCCATGACTCACTGCACACTCGATGACGAAGGGCTGAATCCTTGGGAGATATTCATCAGCAACATGATTCCCCATAACCTTTACCACGAATGAAGTCCCTGTTGCCTCTTTTCTTCGCGCTCCTTCTGGCAGGCTGTTCCGGACAATGTCCCTGCACCGTCTGCGAAGAGGTCTCCGCCACACCAGCCCCTGGTTTTGTCACCCTGCAGGATGGCCATTTCTCCATTGACGGAGAAAAATGGTTCCCCATGATGCTAAACTACAAGGCCTTCATCGATGGCGACCGAGTGGTACCCGCGCCATGGTACAGCGACGGCGATGTCCGCGCCCATTTCGACACCATAGCCGCCTGGGGATTCGATGCCGTGCGCGTCTGTCTCGACGCCATAAGCGAAAAGGGCGACACCGCCGCCATGTACCGCGCCACACGCCGCATGGTGCAGCAAGCCGACAGCGCCGGGTTGCGGGTCATGCTGCTCATCAAACCGCCTCTCGACAACTACTGGCGCGAATATACCATCGGGCTGCTGAAACGTCTGTCCGACCTGCCGGCGCTGTGGGCCTACGACTTCATGAACGAGCCGCTCTATTTCGACCCCGAGCCTGAGCGCGGCAAATGCGACGCCGTCAGCATCGTGTGCGAATGGCGCCAAATGGTACGCACCTACGCGCCCCATCAGCTCTTCACCGTGGCCACCGCCGAACCCATCGAAGTCTTCGAGTGGGATCCCTCCATGCTGCCGGTCGATTTTTTGGAGATGCACACCTACCATCCCCTGCGCGTGCAGGCCGAGATGTGGTGGTACAGCCACTACTGCGGCAAGCCCTGGATGGTCGGCGAGACGGGCCTTCCTGCCGACGGCGACAGCATACCCTACTCCGAACAAGTGGGCTTCATGTGGGAGACCTACCGCTACGCCAAGCTGAACGGTGCTGCAGGCTACGGATGGTGGGAGTTCCAGGACTGCCCCGAAGGTGTCAACTTCGAAGCACAATACACCGGTCTGCGCGACCGCGAAGGCCGTCCCAAATTGGCTGCCGACTTCGCCAAAACAATCCCCATCGTCTGTCTTGGAGTCGATTTGGAAGAGGACTACCTGCCACCGGTGAACTACTACAACATGCTGGCCTACGAGAATGTGGCCGCAACAGGTCGTGTGGTGGACGAAAAGGGGAAGCCCATCGAGGGCGCCGTCATCCGCGGATGGAACAAGGACTGGAGCGTCGGCATGAACACCTACAGCGACAGCAACGGCCGTTTCCGCCTGGTGAGCAACGACATCTGCACCCACTTCGAGGTGAGCGCCCCGCGATGCAGCAAAGTGAAGTTCGACAAGAAACTTTCCTATCCTGCCGGCATCAGCCTTCCCAACCGCACACGCGAGTACCAGCAGATACCCCTCCTCGGCTGGGGTCCCTGCTACCCCGGTCCCATGGGCGACACCGCCTGCTATCCGCTCCCCTGGGCGACCATCGACGACACCGCAGCCCGCAAACCATTCGAGGCCTCCACTGCCGTGGAAGCCTCGATAGGAGACATAAAGCTGAAACGGCTCTAGAAGACCTCCTTGATGGTCTGCGACTGGCCGTTGATGATAAACGTGTCGCCCACCTTATGGCCTTTCACAGCCATATAGATAGGTGTCTGCGCCGAGATGGCAAACCAGACCTCTGCGGGCCTCGGTTCTGCCGAGGACGACTTATAATCCACAGTAAATTTCCCAGCGCCGATGCTTAAGAAGAACTTCTGCCGATCGGTGACTACGCAGGCGCCGTGTTCCACGGTGTCGAACGGCGGCAGCTTGAGCAAATCCTGCAAGGCGCGGATGCCGGCCAAGGCATTGCTGTACTGACGGGCATACATATCGCGCGAGCGCATCATCTTGGTACGGTAGGCGTCGTAGCGGTCCACGTTGGCACCGTAGTCGTTGCTCTGCTGCTGCGCCGAGTCCATCTCATGCTTGGCTATATTAGCAATATGCTCCTGCTGTTGGATGCAGGAGCATATCACTTGTTGCCTATTTTCTTCGCGCGTCATTTCTTCTTCGCGGGGGCTTTCTTCTTGGCAGCCGGCTTCTTGGCGGCAGCTTTCTTTGCCACCGGCAGACGGCCAGGATAGACCTTGAGGGCCTCTTCAAGGCACTTCATGGCAGCCTTGAGGTCGTTGATGTTGAGGCAGTAGGTGATACGGGCCTGATGGCGTCCCAACTCGGGATTGACATAGAAACCCGTAGCCGGAGCCAACATCACGGTGGCACCATTGTAGCTGAAGTCCGTCAAAAGCCACTGGCAGAAATGGTCGCTGTCTTCCACCGGCAAGTCGATGACTGTGTAGAAAGCACCCTTGGGCATCGGGCAGAAGCAGCCGGGAATCTTGTTGACGCCCTCGACGATGACATTGCGGCGAGCCACATATTCTTTCTGTACCTTGTTGAAATAATCCTGCGGAGTATCCACAGCGGCCTCGGTGAAGAACTGTCCGAAGCTGGGGGGAGACAGACGGGCCTGCGCCAGACGCATGGCCGTGGCATAGACCTCACTGTTGCGGGTCACCAGGCAGCCCACACGGGCGCCGCAGGCGCTGTAGCGCTTCGACACCGAGTCGAACAGGATGGTGTTGCGCTCCAAACCTTCGAGCTGCATGACGCTGAAATGCTTGTTGCCGTCATAGCAGAACTCGCGATACACCTCGTCGGCAAAGAGGAAGAGGTCGTATTTCTTCACCAGACCAGCCACCTTCAGCAGCTCCTCGTGGGTGTAGAGGTAACCCGTGGGGTTGTTGGGGTTGCAGATCATGATGGCACGCGTATACGGCGTGATATACTTCTCGAACTCGTCCATCGGCGGCAGGGCAAAGCCCGTTTTGATGTCGCTGGGCACCGTGACGATCTTCGCGCCACAGAGGCTGGCGAAGGTGTTATAGTTGGTGTAGTAAGGCTCGGGGATGATGATTTCGTCGCCCGGGTTGAGGCAGACGGTAAAGGCCATCTGCAAAGCCTCGCTGCCACCAGTGGTGATGATAACCTGGTTGGGAGTAACGTCGATACCATGACGGTGGTAGTAGTTGCAGAGCGCACGACGGGCACTGGGGATACCGGCCGAGTGGCTGTATTCCAACACGCCGTGGTTCTTGGCCATCTCGTGGGCCTTGACCGACAGGGCCTCGAGGGCACCGGCGGGGGTCTCGATATCGGGCTGGCCGATATTCAGGTGGTACACATGCACTCCACGCTCCTTGGCGGCATCGGCGAAGGGGACGAGTTTACGGATGGCACTCTGAGGCAGCTCGAGGCCTTTATGCGAAATATGCGGCATAGTAATTCAGTAGTATGGTTTAACGGGTAGGTTTGTTCTTCATGATGGGGACCGTCTTCTCGGCGGGAGCAGCCTCGACAGCGGGAGTAGCCTGGGGCTTGTTCTGAGGAGCGGGAGCAGCTTCCTGCTTCACATTACCCTTGATACGCAGCACCACACGGGGATTGTCGACGGCGTTGCTGGTGACGGTGACAGTCTTCGAGAAACCACCCACGTTGTTGGTGTTGTAGTGCACCTTGATGGTACCTTCCTGACCCGGCATGACGGGTTTCTGGGTATAGCTGGGGGTCGTGCAGCCGCACGAGGCCTTCACACTGGAGAGAATCAAGGGCTCGTTGCCCTCGTTGACGAAGGTGAACACGCAGTCGCCGTTGGCGCCCTTCATGATGGTACCGTAGTTGTGCTCGGTCTCGGTGAAACGAATCTTCGCGCCGTTGGCGGGAACTTCTTTCTTCTCAGTCTCCTGAGCGTTGGCAAAGCCAAATGCCATCGAGGCAAAAAGGCAGATTAATGCAAACTTTTTCATTTTGTTATAATGTTTTTAGGTTTATTCTATTCTTTTCTTCCCTCTCCCTTGGGAGGGTTTTAACCATTATTTATTTGGCCTGCAAAATTACTAAATTTTTAGTACACACAAACAAAAAATTATTGCAAAAAATATTAAATAATTTTAATCTGTTAATTTTCAACAATTTCAGATTCGTTTCTGATGACAATATCCAGTTTTTTCGACTTTGTGCGGACACGGAGCCACTCTTCAAGACGAATCATTGCTCCGCGCTCAAGTTTCACACCCTCCCGAAGGGTCACCACAGCCGTGAGGGTGCCGTTCAGTTTGCCGACAGCGACCGTGCGGACCTCGGGGAATGCCGGCACAGCCTCGCTAGAGACATTCTGCGACAGGGTGTCGAGCGATGCCACAGCCGCCAACTGGCGCTGCAGGTCGGCCACCTGCTTGCTCAATGCCGCGTTGGCCTGCTCGGCGGAGCTGAGGTCCGAAGCCAGGGCAATCTCCTCAGCATTCTCGGCCTGAATCACCACAAGCTTCATGTCCTCAAGCCCATAGAAATGCATGCGTTCACGGGCTTCGCCGACCCGGGCCTCGGCAATCTCCTTGCCCACGGCCACCACCTTCAAGGTGTCGTTTTGTACATGTGAGGAAAGTATCTGGGTTCCCGGCTGGTCAATCTCAGCATTGACGAACTGGTTCTTGCTGTTTTCCAGCACATTTTCCCTCACGATGTTCACCGTCAGGAAAGCTGCAGGAATCATTGTGAGCAGCACGAGGGTGTAGACCACCTTGCGGCTGCGGCGCATAGCGTCGGCATCGAGGCTGTGAACCGAATGGAAACGCATCAGCTTCACTCCCAGGAACGTCGAGGTGGCGATGAACACCGTGTTGATGAAGAAGAGGTAGAAGGCCCCGAAGAAATAGGCCCACTGTGCCGTGGCCAGTCCGTAGCCGGCGGTGCAGAGCGGCGGCATGAGGGCCGTGGCGATGGCTACGCCGGGAATGACCTGTCCCTTGCTTTTGGTCGTCAGCGCCAGCACACCGGCGGCGCCACCGAAGAAGGCTATCAATACATCATAGAGCGTCGGCGACGTACGCGCCAGCAACTCGCTCTGCGCCTCGCTGAGGGGCGAAATGAGGAAATACAGCGTCGCCGTTACCACAGAGATGAGGGTCGCCACCAGATAGTTTTTCGCCGACTGCTTCAGGAGATCCAAGTCGTTGATACCCACCGAGAGACCCATGCCTATAATAGGGCCCATCAAAGGCGAGATAAGCATGGCGCCGATGATGACGGCCGTGGAGTTCACGTTCAGGCCCAACGATGCTATCAAGATGGCGAACATCAGAATCCACAGGTTCGTCCCACGGAACACAATGGCGCTCTTCACCTGGTCGATAACCGACTGCTCCTCTTCCTTGACAGGCATCAGGTTAAAATACCGAGCCAGCTCCTTTTTCAGGTATTGGATATTTATCTTCATGCCGATTTTTCAGTAGATAACGCAACAACACCTTTCTTATTGCTCTACTACGTAAGGCGGGGTCATTAAATAGCCAGTGAAAATTCTAATAATCAAACTGTTGCATGAAACAACAAAAATATTTTCACCATTTTTGATTATGGAATGAATTTTTTTTCGTATCTTTGCAGGCACATATTTAACGACGCGAAAACCAATATATTAATCTTATAACATTAAAATTATGGCATTTAAAGGACAAATCATCATCGATACCGAGCGCTGCAAAGGCTGCGGAGTCTGTGTACCCGTGTGCCCGATGAAGTGCATCGCGTTGTCGAAAAATGTAAACGGTAAGGGTTACAACTACACCGAGACCGTGAATGACAGTTGCATTGGCTGCGCCAGCTGCGCCATGGTGTGCCCCGACGGCGTGATCTCCGTTTACAAGAAGAAAATCTAAACGAAAAAGAAAGAAAGGAATACTATGGCAAGAGAACTTCAACTGATGAAGGGCAATGAAGCTATTGCCCGCGCAATGATTGCCAGCGGTTGTGACGGATACTTCGGCTATCCTATCACCCCGCAGAGCGAAGTTATGGAAACCCTTATGGCTGAGAAACCGTGGGAGACCACCGGTATGACCGTGCTGCAGGCCGAGTCTGAGGTCGCTTCGATCAACATGGTCTACGGCGGCGCCGCCACCGGTAAAAAAGTCGCCACCTCGAGCTCCAGCCCCGGAATCTCGCTGATGCAGGAAGGTCTGACCTACCTCGCCGGCGCCGAAATCCCCTGCCTGGTGGTCAACGTCATGCGCGGCGGCCCCGGTCTGGGTACCATCCAGCCCTCGCAGAGCGACTACTTCCAGAGCGTGAAGGGCGGTGGTCACGGTGACTACCAGCTCTACACCCTCGCCCCCGCCTCGGTGCAGGAGATGTACGACTTCGTGTTCGACGCTTGGGACATCGCCTTCAAGTATCGCAACCCCGTCCTCATCCTCTCCGACGGTGCTATCGGACAGTGCATGGAGAAACTCTACACCCGCGACAACGTGGCCCGTTGGACCGAGGAAGAGCGCCGCAAGAACGCCCCTTGGGGCACCTGGGGCAAGCCTGCCACCCGTCCGCACAACATCATCACCTCCCTCGAGCTCGACAGCGCCCGTCAGGAAGTCTTCAACCTGAAGCTCCAGAAGAAGTACGCCGAGATGAAAGAGAAGGAAGTGCGCTACGAGATGCTCAACTGCGAGGACGCCGACTACATCATCGTCGCCTATGGTTCGAGCAGCCGTATCGCCATGAAGGCCATGCAGATGGCCCGCGAGAAAGGTATCAAGGTGGGTCTGTTCCGCCTGATCACCCTCTTCCCCTTCCCGACCAAACAGCTGGCCGAAGTTGCCGCCCACGTGAAGGGTATCCTTTGCGTCGAGATGAGCGCCGGTCAGATGATCGAGGACGTGAAGCTGGCCACCAAGTGCGGTGTCAAGACCGAGCACTTCGGCCGCTTCGGCGGTATCATCCCCACTCCCGGCGAGGTCCTGGAGGCTCTTGAAAACAAGATTATTAAGTAAAGATAAAAAGATGAAAGGTTGAAAAGATAAAAAGTTCCCGACGACCTTTCGCCCCAAGAACTTTTAATCCTTTAATCTTTTCAACTTTTAATCCATAAAAAAGAAAAAACATGAATCAAGATATTGAAGCTCGCAAGCAAGAGCTGCTGAAAGAGGGTTACGAGGAGGTCTACACCCGTACCAAAGTGCTCACCGACGCCGTCATGCACTACTGCCCCGGCTGCGGTCACGGCACCACCCACCGCCTCATCGCCGAAGTGATCGACGAGATGGGCATCCAGGACCAGGTCGTCGGCGTTTCGCCCGTCGGATGCTCCGTTCTGGCCTACAACTATTTCGATGTCGACTTCCAGGAGGCTGCCCACGGTCGTGCTCCCGCACTGGCCACCGCTATCAAGCGCCTCAACCCCGACACCTTCGTGTTCACCTATCAGGGCGACGGTGACCTGGCCGCTATCGGCACCGCCGAGACCATCCATGCCGCCAACCGTGGCGAGAACATCACCATGATCTTCGTCAACAACGGTATCTACGGTATGACCGGTGGCCAGATGGCCCCCACCACTCTGGTCGGCATGCGCAGCGCCACGACCCCCTACGGCCGTCGCGTGGACCTCAACGGTTATCCCCTCCGCATGACTGAGCTCCTCTCCACCCTGCCCGGCACCTACTACGTGACCCGTCAGAGCGTGCAGAACCCCGCCGCCGTGCGCAAGGCCAAAGCCGCCATCCGCAAAGCCTTCGAGAACCAGAAACTGAAGAAAGGCCTCAGCTTCGTCGAGATCCTCTCCAACTGCAACTCCGGTTGGAAGATGACCCCCGTGGCCGCCAACAAGTGGATGGAAGACAACATGATGCCCAACTACCCCATCGGCGACATCAAAGTCGACGGCAAGATTGTCGAGGGTATCGACGCCAACCGTCTCGTTCTGGATCACCCGCTGACCGTTCAGCAATAAAAATTGTTTGGTTGAAAAGATTAAAAGATAAAAAGATAAAAAGTTGTCACAACATTTTGCCTTAGAACTTTTAATCTCTTAAACCTTTAATCTTTTAAACTTTAAAGAAAATGACTGAAGAAATCATCATAGCCGGTTTCGGTGGACAGGGTGTCCTCTCGATGGGTAAGATTCTTGCCTACTCCGGTGTCATGCAGGACAAAGAGGTCAGCTGGATGCCCAGCTACGGCCCCGAGATGCGCGGCGGCACGGCCAACGTCTCCGTCATCATCAGCGACGAGCGTATCAGCTCGCCCATCATCAACCAGTTCGACACGGCCATCATCCTCAACCAGCAGTCGCTGGACAAGTTTGAGAACAGCGTGAAGCCCGGCGGTCTGCTCATCTACGACCCCAACGGCATCACCCACGAGCCCACCCGCAAGGACATCAACATCTACAAGATCGCCGCTACCGCCAAAGCTCAGGAGCTCGGCATCAGCAAGGTCTTCAACATGGTGGTTCTCGGTGGCTTCCTCAAGCTGAAACCCATCGTCGACAAGCAGTACATCCACGAAGGTCTGGAGCACTCCCTGCCCCAGCGCCACTGGAACCTCATTCCCCAGAACGAGGAAGCTATCGAGATTGGTAAAGGCATCATCGAAGCCGTCCAGACGCTGTAAAAAGACAGCAATGAACGCGTGTCGAAGACACGCTCCATCAATAACCCCAGACTGCACAGTCTGGGGTTTCTTCATATCCCAACCTCTCGCGTGCCGAAGGTACGCTACAAAAAAAATTTTGTCATTCCAGATATTCTTCGTACCTTTGCAAATCGAATCGTTCATTCAAGCAATCACGCAATCAAACAATCAAACAACTAAATATTATGTGTGGAATAGTTGGATACATTGGTGAGCAAGAAGCTTACCCCATTCTCATAAAGGGTCTTCATCGACTGGAATATCGCGGCTACGACTCGGCCGGTGTCTCCATGATAAACGCCAAAGGCGACCTCAACATCTACAAGGCTACCGGCAAGGTGGCGGCTTTGGAAGATAAATGCGCGAACGAGGACACCACCGGCAGTATCGGCATCGCCCACACCCGTTGGGCCACCCACGGCGAGCCCAACACCGCCAATGCACACCCTCACAGAAGCCAGAGCGGCAACCTGAGCCTGGTGCACAACGGCATCATCGAGAACTACAAGGTGCTGCGCGCCACACTTGAGAAGGCGGGCTACGACTTCTGCAGCGACACCGACACCGAGGTGCTGGTGCAGTTCATCGAATATACGCAGAAGACCGAGAAATGCGACCTCTTCACTGCCGTACAGCGTGCTCTGAAAAACGTCATCGGTGCCTATGCCATCGCCATCCTGCAGAAGGACCACCCCGACCAGTTGGTCTGCGCCCGCAAGGGCTCTCCGCTGGTCATCGGCGTGGGAACCGACGCCCATGGCAAGAAGGAGTTCTACCTCGGCAGCGACGCTACACCCATCGTGGAATACACCAAGCAGGTGGTCTACCTCAAAGACGAGGAGATTGCCTACATGGACCGCAGCGGCAAGCTCGACATCGTCAACCTCGCCAACGTCCACCAGACGCCCGAGATGCACACCCTCAGCCTGAGCCTCGACGAGCTCGAGAAGGGCGGTTTCCCGCACTTCATGCTCAAGGAAATCTGGGAGCAGCCCAACGCCCTCCGCACCTGCATCAAAGGCCGCCTGCACCACAAACGCCACGACATCACCCTCAGCGGTATCATCGAGCATAAGGAGAAATTCATCAACGCCCGCCGCATCATCATCTGCGCCTGCGGCACCAGCTGGCACTCGGCACTCATCGCCAAGTACTTCATCGAAGAGGCAGCACAGATTCCCGTGGAAGTGGAGTATGCTTCCGAGTTCCGCTACCGTAATCCCGTCATCTATCCTGATGATGTGGTCATCGCCGTTTCGCAGAGCGGCGAAACTGCCGACACGCTGGCCGCCATCCAGCTGGCCGAGCAGAAGGGTGCCTTCCTCTATGGCATCTGCAACGTCATCGGCTCCAGCATCGCCCGTGCCACCAATAGCGGCACCTACCTGCACGTGGGTCCCGAAATCGGCGTAGCCTCCACCAAGGCCTTCACCGGCCAGGTCATCACCCTCTGCATGCTGGGTCTGGCCATCGCCAAGGAGAAACACACCCTCAGCGACGAGATGTTCCACATGCTGGTCGACGAACTCTACCAGATTCCCGACAAGATGCAGTGGACGCTGGAGCACAACAAGAACATCGACCAGTTTGCACAGATGTTCACCTACTGCCGCAACTTCATCTTCCTCGGCCGCGGCTACAACTACCCCGTGGCCCTCGAGGGTGCACTGAAGCTGAAAGAGATCTCCTACCTCCACGCCGAGGGCTACCCCGCCGCCGAGATGAAGCACGGCCCCATCGCCCTGGTCGACGAGGAGATGCCGGTGGTCTTCATCGCGCCGAAGCGCGGCATGTACGACAAGATCGTCAGCAACATCCAGGAAATCAAGAGCCGCAAGGGCAAGATCATCAGCGTGGTCACCGAAGGCGACACGACGGTGAGCAAAATGAGCGACTATGTCTTCACCATCCCCGACACACGCGACTGCTTCGTGCCCATGCTGGCAGTCATCCCGCTGCAGCTGCTGGCCTACTACATCGCCACGGCGAAAGGCCGCAACGTCGACCAGCCGCGCAACCTCGCGAAATCAGTTACTGTTGAATAAGGAGATAAGGAGACAGGAGATAAGACAATACCTCCTGCATCATAAAGGCTGCACATCACCGACGTGCAGCCTTTAATATTTGTTCTATGACACCTATCTTATACCCTTGACTATGGTAGAGGATATGTCCTTCTTTGTCGATAAGGGCCACCAACGGGTACTGCACGGCAGCGCTCTTGGTGGCCTCTAGGATGCGCTGCTCTAATATACCTTTATTATAGGCGATATCGGTGTTCACCAAATGCCAGTCGGTCATATTGAGCTTGCGCGGACCGACCATAAAGGTCATGCCGCCCCATTGTTTCATCTCCTTTTGATGCTGCTTCAGTTCCACGACGAGGTGCTTCGAGGGCTCACTGTAGTCGCCGAGGTTGATATAGAGCATGCCGTTCTTGCCGGCATAGTCCCACAGCTCTATACCGTCGAAAAGTTCGAGGTGGGTGTTTAGTGTTAAGTGTTTAGTGTTTAGTTTATCTTCCAGCGGAAGAATGACGATTTCTTTGGTCACCTTGTCACCCGCCTCCACTTCGAAGAACTCCAAGCGCGAACGCACGGCCCCGTCGGGGTAGCGGTTGCCGGTGGAGAGACAGTAGGTGCCGGGCTCCAGCTCGATGGTGGCGGGGAATTTTGACATCCGCGCGTCGTCCTCGAAGTCGAAAGTGCGCAGGTCGCCATTCTCCAGCTTGGCGAGGGTGAAATGGGACCAGTAGACAGGCTTCGCGGGCTCCTTGCCGTGGTAGGTGAGGGTGAGCTTGGCGGGCTTGAGGTCCTTAAGGTCTTTAATGTCCCTAAAATCCTCAACAACCCATCTCTCGCCATCCCAGCAGTAGATTGTATTCGTGGCATTGTCGAGGTAGGCTGGCACTCCGGCAGCGCGACAGGCGGCCACAAAGAAGATGTCGCGGCTGTGCGCATCGGCGTGGCGAATCTTATAGACACCCACCGGCGAGATGGGGCAGTTGTAGTAGTTGCTGGTGTCGTCAACAACGATGTTGTAATTCATCCACAGACGGATTTGGAAAGCAGTCTTCCCTTTGAAGACTTCCCCAAGCTCCTCGCGGTAAGGACGCACCATCTCGTTGCTGATACGAGCAGGGAGGATGCCTTTTATATCTGACTTCTTGTGTGTCGACCACCACGGTCCCCCGACGAAATGTGCATCAAGGACCTCGGCGGTGATGTCGCGCATGTCTTTGTCGCTGTAGGTGAGGAGATAGTCATATAGCATCGGGTGATAGGAGTCCTTCTCGACCAAACGTCCATCTATCCCGTGAACTTCAGGGAATTTCCATAGAATCACACTATCCGAGTGATTGTTGAGGAAATTGATAATCTCGGCATAGTTTCCTTCGCTTTTATGGATAATCTCCCAAGCCTGCTCATCGGTGAGATTGGGGTTGGACTTCATGAGTTGTTTGTAGTTCTCCTTGGTGGGGAACGTGGCGGTGTAGGCGTTGCGTAGCGAGTCCTCATAGGCCAGACGCTTGGCGTTGGCGGCGGTTTCCTCCTCGGTGGCCGTCACTTTGGGATTGCCAGCAACAGGTGGCACCATTTCGAAGAGAAAAATATTTTTATCGCAATCAGAACTAAAAGAACCATCAAAACTTTCTTTTTGTTCTTTTCGTTCTGATTGAGAATTAAATGTTATTGTCAGCGTGCTGTCTTCACGCACATCCAGTTTCTCGAAGGCGTATCTCTCGCCATCGGTTGCCCATATCAGCAGATCTCCGAGACCGGTGGTGAGCGAGGCCTTGCCGTTGACGTCGGTGGTCATATCGGCGAGGGTATAGTATTCAGCATAGTTGTAGAGTTTGAACTTCACATGCGCACCCTCCATCGGTTGGTCATTCGCATCTACCACGGTGACGGTGACACGGCGCGTGGGCGCATAATGCGAAAGCAGGTTCAGTTCGCTATAGAACCTCGTGCGCTTCACCACCTCTTCGTCACCCTTGTACTTACCGAAGGCTTTGGTGTGCACCATCATGCAACGGGTGCTCGGCACGGAGAACCAGCCCATATTCAGCCGTGGGTCGGGTTCGCAGGCGCCCATGAATTTCCATTCACCGTCGACGTAAACCTCCACCCAAGCATGGTTGTCGTCACAATGCGCCCAGCGCGGCGTGTAGCACTGTCGGGCAGGGATGCCCACGGCACGCAGCGCGGTGACCGTGAAGGTACTCTCCTCACCGCAACGACCCAGCGAAGTCTTCATCGTTGCCAGCGGCGCCGACGTGCGGCTGTCCGAGGCGCGGTAGGCCACATGCTCGTGGCACCAGTGGTTCACCTCCAGCGCGGCTTCCTCCATCGATAAACCTTTCACACGGTCCTTCAGTTCGCGGTAGAACACCATGCGGGCGGTGTCGAGGTTCTCGTTGTTCACACGGTACACCAACACGAAGTGGCGGAACACGTCCTCGGGAATATCTTTGCCCCACGGCATCTCCTCGCGTGCTTTGAAGGCATAACGCACCTGATTCAAATAGAACGACGGCTCATGGTCTGCCAAATCGCTCAGCGGCATATAGGCATAGAGGAATTCCATTGCCTCGCGCTCCATGCAAGACAACGTGTCGAGACATAAATTCCTCATTCCTAATTCCTCACACCTCATTTCGAAGTCCGTATGGACTTCATTTCGGTAGCCCTCATCGGTGATGAAATGCGGGTCGCGGTGACAGGCGGCAAACAGCAGCACTGCGGCTGCCACAAGCAATATCTTCTTCATAAAGTAAGCGTTTGGTCAATCATTTGGCGCACCGAGGCGGCGTCGGTGACGAGGCTGCCGTCGTCGAGGGTTTTCTTGCAGCTGCCGTGCACCTCGCGCACACCGGTCTTCTGCACCAGCTCGCGGGCGTTCATCGGTGTCACCCCTGCGCCGGCGAGGATTTCCACGCCCGTAACCCCCACAAGGCTGCGAATCACCTCGGCGCCCACGAGGGCCGAGGGCCGCTGTCCAGAGGTCAGCAGCCGGTGGCAGCGTGCCGCCGCCACGTCCCACAAGGCCTCAACAGGGTCTTGCAGTGCCTCGTCGAAAGCGCGGTGGAAGGTCACCTCCATGGGCGACGCCAACTGCACCATGCGGCGCGTAATCTCCACATCGATCTTGCCCTCCTCGGTGAGGAAGCCGAGCACCACGGCGGCAGCTCCCAACTCCTTGCAGCGCTTGATATCGGCGATGATGTTCATCTGCTCCGCTTCGGTGTAGCAGAAGTTGCCCGGTCGCGGACGGATAAGGACATGGGTACGAAGTCCCAGATGGTGAACACAGTAGGCGATGTCTTCTTCCGAGGGGGTGAGTCCGCCGCACTCCAGGTCGCGGCAGAGCTCTATACGGTCGGCGCAGCCCTCCTTGGCGGCCACCGCCGACGCTATCGAATTGCAGCAAATTTCAACGTCAATCATGCTGCAAAAATACGATTATTTTTTCAAATCGGCCGAAAAAGAGTGTCCATTACCCCTTACTTGCTATTTCCCACCATGTTTCCTCCATACTTCGACAATAGTTTAACGTTGTTGCAACGTTAAACGAACGTTAAACGAACGTTAAACTAATGTCGAAATGACCTACCGATGGGGAATTCGACATAGCGACATACTAAAAAAGAACATTTTGCGTTATTCGAAAAACGCAAAAACTATTCATCATGCATAACATTCAACCAGTTAACAACGATTTGGTTTATGTCGGTGTCAGCGACCGCCGCACCGCCCTGTTCGAGAATGTCTACCCCATCCCGCGTGGGGTGTCGTATAACAGCTATGTGCTGCTTGACGAGAAGACCGCCCTGCTGGACACCGCCGACCTCACCGTCAGCGAGCAGTTCTTTGAGAATGTCGAGGCCGCTTTGAATGGCCGTTCACTCGACTACCTGATAGTAAACCACATGGAGCCCGACCACGCGGCGCTGATAGCGCCGCTGCTGCTGCGCTACCCGCAGGCCACGGTGGTGTGCACCGCCAAGGCAGCGCAGATGATGGAGCAGTTCCTTGGTGCCAACGTATCAACGTATCAACGTATCAACGTCAAAGAGGGCGACACCCTCTCGCTGGGCCGTCACAACCTCGTCTTCACCATGGCCCCCATGGTACACTGGCCCGAGGTGATGATGACCTACGACCAGACCGACAAGGTGCTCTTCAGCGCCGACGCCTTCGGCACCTTTGGTGCCTTGAGCGGCAACCTCTATGCCGACGAGGTGAATTTTGAAAACGAGTGGATCGACGACGCCCGCCGCTATTTCATCAATATCGTGGGCAAGTACGGCCAGCCCGTGCAGACGGTCCTCAAGAAGGCCGCTGCGCTGGATATAAAAATGATATGCCCGCTCCACGGACCGGTATGGCGCGTCCCCTCCCTGCAGGGAGGGGTGGCCGAAGGCCAGGGTGGGGGTAACCCCAGCTGGTTCATCGGCAAACACGACGTGTGGAGCCGCTATGAGCCCGAAGATAAAGGTGTGGTGATCATCTACGGCAGCATCTATGGCCATACCGAGAGCGCCGCGTTGCGTCTGGGCACCCTGCTCGGCCAGCGTGGCGTGAAGAACATCAAAGCCTACGATGCCAGCCGCACGCATGTCAGCGAGTTGGTGAGCGAGTGCTTCCGCGCCAGCCATATCGTCCTGGCCTCCAGCACCTACAACAACGGCATCTTTACCCCCATGGAGAACCTCTTGGCCGACCTCAAAGCCCACGACTGGAAGCGTCGCACCGTGGCGCTGATAGAGAACGGCACCTGGGCCGCCACCAGCGGCAAGCTGATGCGCGCCGAACTGGAGCAGATGAAAGAGATCACCATCCTAGGCGACACCGTCTCGCTGAAGAGTGCCGCCACTCCCGCCCAGGAAGAGCAGCTCGCCGCCCTGGCAGAGGAGATAGTGAATAATATGGGAGTGAAGGGGAAGTGATAGAGGAGTGAGGGGGGAGTGAAGGGGACAATACATTTATGGACGACACATTTGTCCCCCTCACTCCCCTTTCACTCCTCTATCACTCCCCCTTCACTCCTAAAAAAACCAGAAACATGATTGACAACAAAGCCATCTTTAATATCAGCTACGGCCTCTTCGTGCTCGTGGCCCGTCAGGGCGAGAAGGACAACGCCTGCATCATCAACGTGGCGCAACAGATTACCAGCGAACCGCTGCAGATTGCCATCTGTGTCAACAAGGCCAACCTCACGCACGACATGGTGCTGAAGACGCTGAAGTTTAATCTCTGTCCGCTCTCCGAAGAGGCCACCATGAAGCCCTTCCAGCACTTCGGCTTCCAGAGCGGAAGGGAGGTCAACAAGTTCGCCGAGTGTGAGCAGGAGCTGCGCACGGACAATGGCCTGCTCTACCTGCCCAAGTTCATCAACAGCGTCATCAGCTGTGTCGTCACCAAGAGCATCGACCTTGGCACCCACACCATGTTCATCGCCCGTGTGATGGAAACCAAGGTACTCACCGACAGTCCCAGCATCACCTACGCCTACTACCAGCAGCACATCAAACCCAAGCCCGCTGCCGCTCCCGCCGCCACCGGCAAGAAGAAGTGGGTCTGCGAGGTCTGTGGCTACGTATATGAAGGCGACGAACTCCCCGCCGACTTCATCTGTCCCTGGTGCAAGCACCCCGCCAGCGACTTCAAACCGGTGGAATAATAAGTGTTTCATTATAGAAAAAGCAATATGGATATACAGCAAATCATAGAGTACAAAAGTGCGTTCGATACTATAGAGAGGCAAGTCGCAGATGATAATGGCGAAAATATAGAGGTTTGGTACGCGCGAGAGTTGCAGCACATACTCGGCTATGCCAGATGGGAGAATTTCGCCGAGGCAATAGGCCGAGCTATGCAATCGTGCAAATCGCAGGGAATCAATATCGATGATCATTTTCGTGAGGTCACGAAAATGATAGATATTGCCAAAGGCGCACAACGTCCAATTCAAGACTTCATGCTCACGCGCTATGCCTGTTATCTTATTGCACAAAACGGAGACCCGAAGAAGGAGGAGGTGGCTTTTGCACAGAGCTATTTTGCTGTGCAGACCCGACGTGCGGAGATTATTGAGGAACGTTTGCACATGTTGGAACGCCTTGAAACACGTGAGCGTTTACGCTCCTCCGAGAAGCAATTAAGCAAGAATATCTATGAGCGTGGAGTCGATGAAAAAGGATTTGGTCGTATCCGCTCCAAGGGAGACAGTGCGTTGTTTGGTGGACTCACTACAGAGCAGATGAAACAACGTCTTGGTATCAAGAGTGGTGCATTGGCAGACCGTCTGCCGACACTGACCATCGCTGCCAAGAACCTTGCTACCGAGATGACCAACTACAATGTGGAGGAGAAAGACCTTTATGGTGAACAAAATATAACGGTTGAGCATATACAAAACAATCAAAGTGTACGTGAGATGCTTGGCCGTCGCGGTATCAAGCCGGAGAATCTGCCTCCAGCAGAGGATATCAAGAAGGTGGAGCGTCGTATGGCAAAAGAAGAGAAACAGATAGCTGAGGGCACAAAGAAACTGCCATCAAAAAAGAAGTCAGAAAAATAATCTTTTGTCGAATAAGAAATAGTTTGTATCTTTGCACCGACAATTAAAACAAATAGAAACATGTAGAAAACAGAAATAGTTAAAGAATTATATTGAGCTGACGCTCTTGTTCTCCTAGATAAACGGTCTGGAAAACTCTTATCAAAGGTCGAGAATAAGGAATGCGAAGGTTTACGCTTTTGGCGTAAATTACTTTCAACCCTTATTTGACCTGAGGTATTCCAGACCACCCATCTAGCAATAAGCGGCTAACAAATGAAAGCAGTTTGCGCCTTTCTTTTTTGCCCATTGTTGAAATATCGACTTCCGAATCAAAAAGAGATAGTTGCAATAAAAACATAATATTATGAAACAATTATTACGTCTTTTGTTATTATTCACAATGTTTATATACGCTCCACTAGCGTTCGCAGCTAGCCATTCCGAAGTTTCTCCATCTGGACATACAATATACTATGAGATAACTAACGGGAAAGCAAAAGTTGTACCGAGTATAGGTGTAGCCAATCACAATCTTTCAACACCCAGATACAATATTACCGGGAATGTCATAATTCCCGACTCCATCACATACAATGGTATTAAAAGGCCTGTAACCGCTATTGATGATTATGCATTCTGTTGCTGCACAACAATAGTTACAATGACCCTCCCAAACACCATTGAAACAATAGGCACCAGAGCCTTCTATTATTGCTATAGCATGACAGCCATCTTCAACCTAAATAATGTAAGCTCAATAGGGGAATATGCTTTTGGTAAATGTTCATCCCTTTTGTCAATCAATATGGGTGATTCAATAATTTCATTAGGAAATGGTGCGTTTCAGGAATGTACTTCTTTGTCATCAATAACAATTCCCAACGGAATAACAACCCTTGGGTTAAATTTGTTTGGAGATTGTCATAATTTATCAACAATTGAAATTCCTTCCAATGTAAATACGATTGGACAGTTTGTGTTTGGAAATTGCTTCAGTCTAAGTAGTATAACACTTCCTGATTCATTGTTAGTCATAGATCCGTATGCTTTTGTAAATTGTACTACACTTACATCAATCGAAATTCCGGCTTCTGTTACTTCCATAAGCTCTACATCATTCTTGGGCTGCGTTTCTCTGTTATCTATTATGGTATCTCCAAATAATATTATTTATGACAGTCGACAGAATTGCAATGCAATAATAGAAACTGCCACAAACAAATTGGTAAGAGCTTGTATCACCACGCAAATACCAGAAGGTATTGTATCAATTGGTGATTACTCCTTAAATTATTATGTTTATCGAAATAATGACTATCTTGGATTCACAAGTGCCATACCATCATCTGTTATTATACCATCAACAGTAACATCTGTAGGATACAATGCGTTATATGAGTACAACAAGGTCTTCTTTAAACCAATTATACCTCCATCGATCAATGGTAGTGTGCCTTCAAACACATTGTATTATGTACCTTGCGAAAGTATTCATCAATACTGGGTATCTTTGGGTGGCTACGCAAGTGTTGTACCCAAAGGCCCTTATTACAATATAAGTGTTTCTCCTGACAATTCGAATTATGGTTATTGTGATGTGGTGACTAACGACATAGACAGACCGATTGATTGTGATTCAAACGCCATTATTAATGCAACACCATATTATGGTTACCATTTTGTAATGTGGAGCAATGGAAGTACAAAAGTTCAGGACACATTGTTTATTATGAGCGACACCACAATTACTGCATTTTTCTCAAAAAACAACTATTATGTCATTGGCAACCCGAACACAGCAACCCGTGGTGTTGTAATTGGTAGTGATACCGTAGAATATCTTGATACAGTCACACTTGATGCCATATCAAATTATGGATATCATTTTACTCGGTGGAGTGATTATTCCATAGAAAATCCATACTCGGTAGTTGCTAACGAGAACAAGTCGTTAACAGCCATTTTTGATTTCAATCAATATTCAATTTCATTAAATGTAGATACCAATATTCATGGCATTGTTACTGGTTATGGTAATTATGATTACCTGTCAGAAAGAATTATCTCTGCCACTCCCAATTATGGCTACCATTTTACCATGTGGAACGATGGCGACACCAACAATCCTCGCATGGTTACCTTAACACAAGACACAACATTTACTGCATTGTTTGAAAGAAATAGTTATGTCATTTCGACACTGCCCAACAACCCTGTTATGGGTTCTGTTGATGGTGGTGATACAGCACTTTTTCTTGACAGTATAACTATTAGTGCCACTTCCAATTATGGGTATCACTTCTCTCATTGGAACGACAATAATAGTAGCAATCCACGTACCGTGCAGATAACCGGGGACCATACATACATTGCATTATTCGATTACAACCAATATACAATTACACTCAATGTGGACACCAATATTCATGGGTCAGTTGTCGGTGGAGGCTCATACAACTATCTATCGGAGCGTATAGTCACCGCAACGCCTAACTACGGGTATCATTTCACAGCATGGAGCGACGACAACACCAACAATCCACGTACATTCACATTGACACAAGACACTGCATTTACAGCCTTGTTTGCAAAGAATACGTACACTATTAGCGCTATTTCTGCAGACACTATAAAAGGCAGTGTAACTGGCAGTACTTCGGTAGAATACCTCGATAGTGTGACAATCGTCGCCATCCCTAACTACGGCTACAATTTCACGGCATGGAACGACGGCAATATCGAAAATCCCCGTATCATTGTGGCGACAGGAGACAATATATTTACTGCATCTTTCGGTTACAACCAATATACAATCACACTTAATGTTGATACCAATATTCATGGGTCGGTTTTTGGTGATGGCTCGTACAACTATCTGTCGGAACATACAATCACGGCCATGGCAAACTACGGCTATCACTTTACGGAATGGAGCGATGGCAACACCAGCAATCCTCGCAATATTACCCTAACGCAAGACACTGCATTTACTGCATTTTTCGCAAAAAATCAGTACACGTTAACATTGCAGAGTAATGATGTGGCACACGGCGGCGTTATCGGTAGCGGAGTGTTTGATTATCTTGACACAATATCTATTGAGGCAACAGCGGTTGAACATTACCATTTTGTGCATTGGAGTGATGGCAACACCGACAATCCACGCCAGTTTGTCATTACTGGAGATGATACCATTGTTGCCACATTCGCCATTGACACACACCATGTGAGCGTAGAGAGCTGCAATATTGCATTCGGCGGAGTAGCAGGTGGTGGAGATTTTGAATATGGGACCCCTGCTACGGTGACAGCCACAGCATACAGCGGCTATCAGTTTGTCCGCTGGAGCAACGGCGACACACATAACCCATACACCTTTGCAGTATTGCAGAACACAACACTGACTGCCATTTTTGAGGCAGAAACGCAAGGCATCGACGATGTAGCCATAAACGCTGTCAATGTCTATCCTCTCGGTGGTCAAATTGTTGTTGAGACTGAGCTAAAAGACGAAATCGGTATTTACGACATCGTCGGACATAAGGTGGATGGCGGCCGTAAGACCCGCTTTGATGTGCCAGCTTCCGGCGTGTATTTTGTCAAACTGGGCGACTATCCTATGCGTAAGGTGGTGGTGATAAAATAGCAACCACCTCAATGCGCATATTTATAAGTCATGCTCGTGATTCGCTCATAATCATGAGCATGATTTTTTATAGATACTTAGGCATATTTGGATATAAGTGATTTCCAGTATATTTGACAAGGCCGCAAAGAAGGCTCATAGAAGCCACAAAGAAGGAGTGATGAAAGGAACCTGTCGGCCGTTCGCTGCTCATCGGTAAAGTCTTTTGCAAAATATTTTTGCACATATAAAAAAATAGTCGTATCTTTGCATTTTGAAATATTAACCTTTAAAACAACAATAATATGGAAAAGTATGTTTGCAACATCTGCGGGCATGAGTATGACCCCGCAAAGGGCGATCCGGAGCACGGCATCGCTCCCGGCACCAAGTTCGAAGACCTGCCCGCCGACTGGGTCTGCCCCCTCTGCTCGGTCGATAAATCTCACTTCGAGAAACAATAATAGAATGTGGGAATGTGTTAATGTGTGAATGCGTTAGTTGTGCTGACGCAATTGCATCTTGACAGATTAACATATTAACGAATCAACAAATTAACGCATTAAAATTACAATATTATGCTTAACAAAAAAGTTTCCGACCTGCTCAACGAGCAAATCAATAAAGAGCTGTACAGCGGCTACCTTTATCTTGACATGAACAACTACTTCGACAAGCGCGGCCTCGCCGGCTTCGCCAACTGGTACATGATTCAGGCTCAAGAGGAGCGCGACCACGCCATGCTTATCTACAAGTACATGCAGAACAATGATTGCCCCATCACCCTGGGTGCCATCGCCAAGCCCGACAAGAAATACAAGAAAGACATGGATGTGCTGAAGGCCGGCCTGGAGCATGAGGAGTATGTCACCGCCTCGATTCACGCTATCTATGACGCCGCCTACAAAGTGAAGGACTTCCGCACCATGCAGTTCCTCGACTGGTTCGTCAAGGAGCAGGGTGAGGAGGAGACCAATGCCCGCGACATGATCACCAAGATGGAGCTGTTCGGCAGCGACCCCAAGAGCCTCTATATGCTCAACCAGGAGCTCGCCGCCCGCACCTACAGCGCCCCCAGCCTGGTGCTCGACTAAGTCACGTCGAAACAACTTAAAAGGGGTGTGTGGCAACCACACACCCCTCTCTTTACGCCATGAAAAACTTTTACCACGAAAAACCCGTCGCCGTCTATCGCACCACCGTCAGCATCATCCTCTATGAGGTGATGTATTTGGCTTTTGCTGCGGGATGTGTATATGTCATCTTTCTTCTAGATGAGCTTTGGGGACAATTATTGCTTGGCATTCTGGTGGTGACACTACTCTGGTTGGGCGTGGATCTGCTAAAATATCTAAACGACCGAATTGTCGTCACGCCAAGCCATCTGTCGCTTCCGAATGTTGATACAAGAACGAAGATGGGCAAGGAAAGCATCACCGCCAAGGCCATCATCCCATGGTATAAGATTAAGGACATCAAAGTCAACTTCAACATTACTTCCACCAACAGGGTGAACATACAGAAAAAAGTGCTGGTTATATTGTGCAACGAGACAATATATTCTATTGACTCCGATATGTATGACGTCTTCTTCCTAAAACGAAAGCTTAAAGCTTTTTGGCAACAATTCAACAAAAAACATTGACTTAAGAAAAATATTTTCATCATATCATAATTTCTTCGTATCTTTGCCCCGTTTTTAAAGACCATTATTAACCCTAAAACAACTAGAATTATGAGCAAAAAGTTTATCTGCCCCGTGTGCGGCTACGTCTATGAAGGAGACGAAATGCCCGAGAAATGCCCCATCTGCGGCAAACCCATGCAGGAAGTGAAAGAGGACATCAAGACCTGGGCTGCCGAGCACATCGTCGGCGTGGCCAAGGATGCCCCCGAAGATATCAAGATGGACCTCCGCGCCAACTTCGAAGGTGAGTGCAAAGAGGTGGGTATGTATCTGGCCATGGCCCGTGTGGCACACCGCGAAGGTTATCCCGAGGTGGGTCTCTACTGGGAGAAAGCCGCCTTTGAGGAGGCCGAGCATGCCGCCAAATTCGCCGAGCTGCTGGGCGAAGTGCTGACCGACAGCACCAAGGAGAACCTCAAGATGCGCGTCGACGCCGAGTACGGTGCCACCGCCGGCAAGACCGACCTCGCCAAGCGCGCCAAAGCCCTCAACCTCGACGCCATCCACGACACCGTCCACGAGATGGCCCGCGACGAGGCCCGCCACGGCAAAGCCCTCGAAGGACTGCTGAACCGTTACTTTAAATAATGATGAATGTTGAATGATGAATGATGAACGTTGAATGATGAGCGTGCTGTCGTGTTTTGCGTAGCCTGTTCATCATTCATCACTCATCATTCAACGTTATAATTATGAGCCTAAGAAAAAACCTTTCCTACGCACTCTTCCCGCTGACCTGCTGGTACGCGGTGGGAGTGCGTTTCCGCAACTTATTCTATGCGTTAGGCATCAAAAAACAGGAGGCTCCCCACATCACGACGATTGGTGTGGGGAACCTTTCCACCGGCGGCACCGGCAAGACGCCGCATGTGGAATACCTCCTGCGGCTGCTCGCCGATAAATATCCCACCGCCATGCTCAGCCGTGGCTACAAGCGCAGGAGCAAAGGCTTCCTCGCCGACGACGGCAGCCACGACCCGCTGCTCCTCGGTGACGAGCCCGCCATGATAGCGAAAAAATTCCCGCAGGTGCAGGTAGCCGTCTGCGAGAAGCGTGTGGAGGGTGTACGGCGCCTGATGGTGCCGCCACCGGCAGTTCCGGAATCCTCTGAAAATCCGGAAGACACGAAAACTCCGGAAACTTCGAAGAAGCCTCAGCTCATCATCCTCGACGATGTCTTCCAGCACCGCGCCATCAAGCCCAGCATCAACATCCTGCTGACGGAATACAGCCACCCTTATTTCAACGACCACATCCTCCCCTACGGCAACCTGCGCGAGTTCAAGAAGGCACGCTACCGCGCCAATATCGTCATCGTCACCAAATGTCCCGCCAACCTCAACCCCGTGGATAGGCACAATATCCTCCACGACCTGAAGTTGCAAAACTATCAAAGGATATTCTTCTCCTACCTCAAGTACGGCGCCCTGCAGACCCTCGACGGCAATGCCGTCGACATCGACCTGCGCCGCGTGGACAATATCCTCTGCGTCACCGGCATCGCCCATCCCGAGCCCATGCTCGCCGAGTTGCGCCGCCACACCAAGGTGCAACACCTCGCCTTCGCCGACCACCACGACTTCTCCTCGGGCGACATCGCCCGCATCAAGGATTCATTCTCAGCCCTGTCGGGAAGCAACAATATCATCGTGACCACCGAGAAAGATGCCATGCGTCTGCATGACAAGGTCGACGGCCTCCCCGCCTACGTCCTCCCCATCGAGGTGGCTTTCCACAAAGAAAACGACAAAGACTTCGACACCCTCATCGATGCGTCGGTGCGAGAGAACATCATGTTCCTCTCCAAACTCAGCATCTGGAGTGACTGAATGGCTGAGTGACTAAGTAACTAAGTAGCTGAGAGGCTACTTATTTTTTTCACTTCTTAATGTATCCAAGGAAATCGAGGTCGATTGACAACGACACAAACGGTTTCACCAGCCATGCCTTGGCTGTGATGTCGTCGATACTCAGGCTGTTGCCAATGACGTCATTGTCGTGATAGCCGTCCTTCAGCACCTGGTATTCGGCGATATTCATGCCCATCGTGAGGTAGAAGAAATCCATGAAACGGAAGCTGGCACCGACATAGAAGTTCTTGAAGAGGTTGCTTCCACCGAAGCCCACATAGAATCCCACATCGTAGGAAAATTCCTGGTCGAAACGGCGAATCTGGCGCGTGGTGCTGTCACCGCTGATGAGGACATGATCTTTGTTGAAATACTTCGTCAAGTCCCACAGCATCACCGACGCACCCGTGACATAGTCGAACTCTATGTCGCCGGCATTTCGGTTGCTGATATAGCGCTCGTAGGTTCCCTCTGTCATACCTGCCTTGAGGCGTATCTCCCATACAGGAGTGCGGTAGAAACGCATGGCTATTCCCTGGATGGGGCGCACCTTCTTCTTGCGATTGGTGGCCAAGGCGATACGTTCTTCGGCGGCTTTGGCTCGCTCGGCAAGGTATTTGTTTTCTTCCTGCTTACGCACGTTCTCCAGCTCTGCAATACGTACCAGGACCCGCAGCGAGTCCACCATGTGGATGTAGTAGTTGCGCTCGGCCTCGAGTTTCTCCTTGTCGACACCGTTGGCCGAGAGAATCTCGCGATAGAACTTCTCCTTCTCCTTCATGGCACTGAGGGCCGCGGTGTCGGCCTCGCGCCGCACCACGGTGTCGGTATGGTAGACATGTAGCGTGTCGGTGCGGAAGATACGCACGGTATCGGTGCGGAGCACGTACACCGTGTCAGTGAGTGGAATGGAAGGGACCTGAATTGCCGGAGCCTCCGGAATCTCCGGAATATCTTGAGCTCTGAGGCACAGAGGAAACAATAGCAATGCTATGAGCAGTAGCCGCTTCATCCGAGTATCTCAGCCAGTTTGTCTACACTGACGGTCTGCTGAGTGCCGTCGGTCATATTCTTCAGGGTCACCGTGCCGTCTTTTATCTCGCTCTCGCCCACGAAGGCCACGAAAGGCACCTGCTTGCGGTTGGCGTAGTCCATCTGCTTCTTCATCTTGGCACTGTCAGGATAGATGAGCGTCGAGATACCGGCAGCGCGGAGCCGTGCGGCAATGCCGATGCAGGCTGCCTGCTCGGCGGCGCCGAAGTTGATGAACATCACACGGGCAGCCTGTTCCAACCCTTCGGGGAAAGCGTTCAACTCGGTGAGCACGTCGTAGATACGGTCGGCACCGAACGAGATACCCACACCGCTGACGTCGGGCATGCCAAAGATACCCGTGAGGTTATCATAGCGGCCGCCACCACAGATGCTTCCTATCTGCACATCCATGGCCTTGACCTCGAAGATAGCGCCGGTGTAGTAGTTAAGTCCGCGGGCCAGCGTGAGGTCGAGTTCGACGGTGCAGCGCGGCTCCGCCGCGTTGATATAGCCGAAGAGTTCCTTCAGTTCAGCAACACCCTTGAGGCCAGTCTCCACATTGGCAAACATTGCCTCGAGGGCAGACAGTTTCTCGGCAGCACTTCCGCTAAGCGAAAACACCGGGTCGAGGGCCTGTATCTGTTCCGCGGTAAGTCCGCGCTCGGCCAACTCGGCCCGCACATTGTCGAGACCAATCTTGTCGAGCTTGTCGATAGCCACGGTGATATCCACCATCTTGTCGGGCGCACCAATCATGTCGGCAATGCCGGCCAACACCTTGCGGTTGTTTATCTTCACACAGACGTTGATGCCCAGTTTGCCGAACACCATGTCAATCATCTGCACCAACTCGAGCTCGTTGAGCAGCGAGGTGGATCCTATCATGTCGGCGTCACACTGGTAGAACTCGCGGTAGCGACCCTTCTGCGGTCTGTCGGCACGCCACACGGGCTGCAGCTGGTAGCGGCGGAAGGGGAACACGACCTGGTCGCGGTGCTGCACCACAAAACGGGCAAAAGGTACCGTCAGGTCGTAGCGCAGACCACGGTCGCAAATCTGCGGCGCCACCTTGTGATAGTCCTGGCTGAAATCCACACCATCCATGAAGTCGCCTGAGTTGAGTACCTTGAAGAGCAGTTTATCTCCCTCCTCACCGTATTTTCCCATCAGCGTGGAGAGATTCTCCAGCGACGGAGTCTCGATAGGTTCGAAGGCAAAAGTGCGAAACACCGAGCGGATAGTGTCGAAAATATAGTTGCGGCGCGCCATCTCCACAGGCAGGAAATCGCGCGTACCCTTAGGAATCGAGCATTTAACAGTAGCCATACTTCATTTCATTTGAAACTGCAAAAATACGAATAAAACTTCATACGGACAAATTTTATTTTCACCAACCCCTATGCTCTTTTTACCTGTGGTGGATTTTTCGTCGGACAAAACGGGATTTTTTCGTATTTTTGCATCGGAATACGTTTATAAAAAGATGAGGTTGAAACGACATATATCACTGGTAATATGTCTATTGATATCGTTTGCCGCCGTGGCGCAAAGTCACGGAAAGACGATGTTGTCCCTCGTGCATGAGAACGACAGCACGATTCGTCTGCGCTTCGAGGGTGACCATCTACAACTATTTGTCGACAGCACCGCCGCCAAGGGCTACAGCCTGCTGCGCTGGGAGGGTATGTCTTTCGGCACCGGTCCCGTGGGTGCCCCCGACCTGCCGTTACTCTCCACCCTCGTGCGCCTACCCAAAGGCAGCACACTGGAACTGGAGGGCATCGACTCCCTGACCCAGTTCTACTGGCACAAAGCAGTGCCGCGCGGCAAACCCGTGGCTCCCGTGACGGAAGGCTGGGCCAAAGACAGGCCTCGACCCGAATACCGACCCGACGAGAAGATATACAATTCCTGGAGCACCTACCGCTGCCGCGAGAAGATAACGGTGGAGGACCTCGGCGTGATGGGCACGGAGCAACTGTTCCGCGTGACGGTGCACCCGGTGGCCTACATGCCCTTGGGGCGCGAAGTGGACATCGACACCTACATTGAAGCTACACTGAAAGTGAAAGAGACTCGTAGTAACGTGAACCATGGGAACAAGCGGTTCCTCGTTGTGTCGCGGCCACAGTTCCGCGAGGAGTTGCAGCCTTTCGTGCAGTGGAAACGTCAGGAGGGATACGACGTGGTGGAGCTCTATGCCGACACCCACCTGTGCGATAGCGTAAAAGCGCTGATGCGTCCACTGTTCGACAGTTCCGACCCACTCTCGCCCATTCCCACATACACCCTCCTCGTGGGCGACAACGACCAGATCGAGAGTCCCTACAGCACGATAGCCTTCGACGGTGTGAGGCACATAACAGACCTTTTCTATGCCGACTTCACAGGCGACTACCTGCCCGAGACTATGCTGGGACGCTGGCCGGTGAACGATAGTGCCGAGCTACAAGCCGTGGTAGAGAAAACGCTGCGCTATGAGCAGTGCCGCAATATGGACACCCTGCAGATGAAACGCCTGCTGTTTGTGGCCGGCGAAGAGAGCAGCGGCATCGCACCGACAAGCACCAATGGACAGGTGAACTACCTCAAGCGCGAAGCCAAGCTGGCACATCCCGAGATAGACACCCTCTGCTGGTACAACCCTGCCTCGGGCTCGCAGCTGGAAGCCATCCAGAGTGCCATCGGCGACGGCGGCGCACTGCTGAGCTACACGGCGCACTGCACCCGAAACGGGTGGACCGCGCCGGCGCTGACCAGCAGCGGCGTCGAGGAGGCCGGAGCCACACAGCCCACCGTCTTTGTGAACAACTGCTGCCAGAGCAATGCCTTCGCCGGCACCTGCTTCGGCGAAGAGCTACTGCGCATGCCGCAGGGCGGCGCGGCAGGCGTCATCGGTGCCACCAACAACACCCTCTGGCAAGAAGACTACTACTGGGCCGTGGGACCTCGCAGCAGCATCAGTTTCGACACCCCCTACGACAGCCTCTACCCCGGAGCCTTCGACGGCTTGACAGGCCGCCGTCACGACGTGACGACGATGGGCGAGCTGCTCACGGCCGGCAACCTGGCGGTGACTGCTATCGGCTCGTCCTACTCCAAGTTCTACTGGGAAATATACTGCCTCTTTGGAGACCCATCGCTACGTCCTTGGATAGGGGTACCGCAGGAGATTACGCTGACGACAGACACCCTCTTCAACGGGCAAAGTGAGTTGCACGTCAGTGGCACCCCCGGAGTCACCGTCACCGCCCTACAAGGCGATAGCCTGCTGGGACACGCCGTCATCGGTACGACAGGCGGCGCCGTCGTCCCCCTCTGCCGTACGCTCGACACCCTGCCACTCATCGTTACCGCCACAGGCGTAGGACTGCGTCCTCGCATCGACACCCTCACCGTCAAGGCCACCATGAACCATGGTGTGACGCTGCGCGACGTGGTGGTGGACGACACAGCGGTGCGCTGCATGGTGATGAATATCGGGCAGCAGCGGCTGGACAGCCTGCATGTAGCACTCGTCCCAGACGCCACCGACGGTGCCGTGCTGGAAGAGCAACTCGTCGTGATTGACTCGCTACTGCCGAACTGCCAACGTGAGGTGACGCTACCCATAACGATAGTGGAAGTCGGACAACTGCCTTTGTGGCAAGCCGCTCTCGTCGCATGGAATGACGACGCGGAATGCCGGCTGACACTCACCCGCCGACTGCCCGTCACCTACCCCACCCTCGCACTGCGCCTCCTTGAGGCCGACAGCAGCGAAGCATTGAGAGTGTCTCGCAACCACGACTACCTGCTGGAAGCCGTCGTGGACGGCCAATACGACAACCTGCGAGTGACTGTCACCGCCTATCCCACAGGCGACACCCTCGTCTCCCCTACCCACCCGCTAGCCACCACCTACTCGTCGTTCTCCACTCCCGACAGCCTCTGTGCGCTACATATCGAAGGAGACCTCCTCCTCGGCCACTGGTGCCAGCAGCAGGACTTCTGGCTCGAGGGTGGCGACCGTACCGAGAGCTTCGAGAACGCCTTCAACAGTCACCCCTGGAAGAACAATGTCTGGAAGCCTTGGAGAATAGACAGCAGCGAGCACCGCAGCGGCACCTTCAGCGTCCGCTCGGGAGCCATCGGCCACAGCCAAACGACCTGCCTATGCCTCGACGCCACCCTTGCCCATGCCGACAGCCTAAGCTATTGGGTGAAGACCTCCACCGAGGCGGAATATGACAAGTTCTTCTTCCAACTCGACGGCCGCGCCCGCGGCTATGCCGACTGGGGCGAGACCGCGTGGAGGCAGTTCCGCCACACGCTGACGGCGGGGCACCACACCCTCTGCTGGTGTTACGCCAAAGACAACTCGGGTAGCGCCGGACACGACTGCGTCTGGGTCGACGACATCCAGCTGCCGCTCATCCTGTGGGACAGCCTCTACGCCTGGTCATGCGACGAAGACACCACCGCCGTGGGCATCGGCAGCCTGCCGTCATACATCACCCACACCTCGCTGACCCTCTACCCCAACCCCGCGGGCGACGCGGTATGGCTGACGGCCGAGACTGCGATGACGGTGACCGTCAACGACATGCTGGGACGCCGCGTCGCCACCTTCCACCTCACGCCGGGAGTCCCCGTGCGCTGGGACATCCACGCGCTGCCACGAGGATGCTATTTCGCCACGGGCGACAATGTCACCAAAATCATCATCCACTAAGAATCACAACATGCCAGAGAACAACATAGACACCTTAAGCGCCACGCCCTTCTGGCAGTGGCCTGTCGACAGCGCCACCATCGATGCCGGCTATACGGGAATACCTTTCGACTCGATACACCCGTTGAGGGAACTGCCCGACACCGTCTTTCGCGAGTCGCTGGTGGTCGGACACAAGCTGCCGCCACACCACGACAACCTCATGGTACGGCCCGACACAGCGGTACCCACCTGGACTTTCGTCATCCTGCTGCTGATTATCAGCCTGTCGAGCCTCTACATGAAATTGCGCAAGATTAAGTTCATAGCGCTCCTCAAGGCCGCCGTCGACCTGCGTGCCATGGACCGTCTGGTGCGCGACTGTAACCTCAAACGCAACACCCTCATGCTTCCGATGGGACTGCTGTTGGTGGCATCGGTCAGCATGGTCATCCACGCCAGCGTCTTCGCCCAGAGCGGCATCCTTGGATACCTGGCGACCTTCGGTCTGCTGAGCCTGCTCTACATCCTGCGCAACCTGCTGCTGCGGATGCTGGGAAACACTTTCGACAACAAGAAAGGCATCAGCCTCTACATCACATGCAACTACATCCACAACCTCCTCGAGGGACTGCTTGTCACGGTACTTCTCCTACCTTTCCTCTACTTCCCCGGCGCACAAATGTCGATGACATACATCATCTCCATCGCCCTCGCCATCATCTTCCTATGGCGCTTTGCGCGAGGGGTGAAAGTATTTTTAACAAACCAAAACCAATCCAGTTTCTATCTTTTTTACTATCTTTGCATCGTTGAAGCTATACCCATTTTAGCAATAATAAAGTGGCTATTGTCAGTAGACCAATAAGTTGAGTAACACCTAGTAGAGAACATGAAGATTAAAAAAATCCTGATTTCGCAGCCGGTACCCGCCGATTTGGAGAAATCTCCCTACCGAAATCTTATCAATAAGCACAACGTTGACCTCACCTTCTTCAAATTTTTTGACGTCGTAGGTATCCCTGTCTCCGAGTTCAGGAAAACTCGCATTCATATCAGCGAATACTCTGCCATCATCTTCAACAGCAAGAACTCTATCGACCACTTCTTCCGTATGCTGAAGGAGCTGCGCGAGACCGTCAGCGAGGAGATGAAGTATTTCTGCTCCACCGAGGCCATTGCCCTCTACCTGCAGAACTACATCCAGTATCGCAAGCGCAAAGTATTCTTCGGCAACCAGTATTTCTCCGATCTGCTGGAGGTGATGAGCAAACACCGTGAGGAGAAGTTCCTCTTCCCCTGCAGCGACGAGAAGCAGACCGAATACACCAAGGCCCTCGACAAGGCCAAGTTCAAATACACCAAAGCCCCCATGTACACTTCGGCGCCCAAGGACCTCACCAAATTCAAGCTTGAGGATTTCGACGCCATCGCCCTCTTCTCGCCCATCGGCGTGCGCAGCCTGGTGAAGAGCTTCCCCGACGTGAAAGACCGCGACATCATCATCGCCGCCTTCGGCACCTCGACCCATGCGGCCCTCAAGGAACAGGGCATCAAGCTGACCATCGCCGCCCCCACCCAGTCGGCCCCTTCGATGGCTATGGCTATCGAGAACTACATCATGGGTAAAGAGCAGGACACCGTCATCGTCTCGAAGGGCGACACCGCCAAGCACGGCCTGAAGAACACCATCTCGGCCACCAACAAGAAGGCCAAACCCGTCATCGCCAACAAAGAGATCTACAAGCAGCGCATGGAGGAGAAGAAAGCCCAGGCGGCAGCCCGTCGCGCCGCCCGTGCCGCCGAGAAGGCCCGCAAAGAGGCCGAAGCCGCCAAGAAGGAGAAAGAGGCAACCAAAGAGGCCGCTAAAATAGCTGTCAAAGAGACCGCCAAGGCAACGCCTAAAGCGGCTCCTAAAACAGCTCCTAAAGTGGCTGCCAAAGCAGTGGCTACAAAGCGCAGCACGCCCGCAGAAAAGAAGACGGCCAAGAAGAATGCCTGAATGTGTGAATGCTTGATTGTGTGAGTCAAATCATGAGTTTCACTTTCAAGAAAGAGGAACGACTATGCAGCCGTCGGCTGATTGACCAACTCTACGAAGAAGGTCACCGGCTGATGGCTTTTCCTTTTTCCGTCCAGTGGCTGGTCGTCCCTAACCTTTCACCTCTCACCTCTCACCTTTCACCTTGTCAAGTCATGATTGTCGCGCCGAAGCGCAAATTCCATCATGCCGTGGACCGCAACCGTGTGCGACGCCTGACACGCGAATGCTACCGCCTGCGGAAACCCGCCTTCTACCAGTTTCTCGAGGAGCAGGGCGTGAGCATTGTCTTCTCGATGGTCTACATCCACAACGAGATCCTCACCTACGAGCAACTGGGCCACAAGATGGACAAACTATTCACCGCCCTACAGAACGATATCCAGAAAACCCTCCAGTCATGAAATTCAAACCTCTGTCATGGCTTATGCTGGCCCTGATAGCCTTCTATCGCGCCTGCATCTCGCCGCTGCTGCCGCCGGCGTGTCGCTACACGCCTACCTGCTCGCAGTATGCACAAGAGGCCATACGCAAGTATGGCCCCTTCAAAGGTGGATGGCTGGCACTGAAGCGTATCCTCCGATGCAACCCGTGGGGCGGCTCGGGATACGACCCGGTACCCTAATCCTTATTTCTGTGCAGACATATACTGCTCCAGCAGACGCTGGACGTATTTGCCGAAGACGTCGAACTCGATGTTGACCACCGTTCCAGGCTTGAAGTTGTGGAAGTTCGTCACCTTATAAGTATAAGGTATGATGGCCACGCTGAACATACCGGGCTCACTGTCGACCACGGTGAGGCTCACACCATTGATGGAGATGGAGCCTTTGGGAACAGTGATGGAGGGGGCGTTCTTCTGGTCGTACTCGAAGTAGAAACGCCAGCTGCCGTTGTCGTCCACGACCTTGGTGCAGGTGGCCGTCTGGTCCACATGGCCCTGCACGATGTGGCCGTCGAAGCGGCCGTCCATACGCATCGAGCGTTCCACGTTGACCTCAGTGCCCACCTTCCAGGTGCCGAGGTTGGTCTTCAGCATCGTCTCGTCCATGGCGGTGACCACATACTGTTTCTTCTCCTTGTCGACCTTCACCACGGTGAGGCAGCAGCCGTCATGCGCCATGCTCTGGTCGATGGCCAGCTCGTCGCCGAAGGGCACCTCGAGGGTGAAGTGGTAGTTGGTATTCTCTTTCTCAATCTTGACGACCTTGGCCGTCATCTCAATAATGCCAGTAAACATCTCCTAGAATGCGTTAATGTGTTAATGCGTTAATGCGTATGTTTTTTACTTCAAGTGGGTTTCGTAGTAATCGAACATCTTCTGGTAGAGGTGCAGGCGCTCGCGACCCAGCACGTTGTGCTCGTGGTGGGGATACATGAAATAGTCGACCTGCTTGTAGTTGTTGATGCAGCGCTCAATGAACTCGGTGCTGTGCTGCGGCACCACAGTGTTGTCTTCGGCTCCCTGGATAACGAGCAGACGGCCTTCGAGGTTCTTGGCCTTGTTGAGCAGGCTGTTGGCCTCGTAGCCTTCGGGGTTCTCCTGCGGCATATCCATATAGCGCTCGCCGTACATGATCTCGTACCACTTCCAGTCGATGACGGGGCCGCCGGCACAGCCCACCTTAAAGACCTCGGGGTGCGCCAGCTTCATGGTGATGGTCATGAAGCCGCCGAAGCTCCAGCCCTCGACGCCCATACGGTTTTCGTCCACATAGGGCAGGCTCTTGAGGAACTTGACGCCTTCCATCTGGTCGGCCATCTCTATCTCGCCGAGGTGGCGGTGCGTGCAGCTCTCGAACTCGAAGCCACGGTTGTCGGTGCCGCGGTTGTCGACGGTGAAGACCACATAGCCATGCTGGGCGAGGAACATGAAGTAGAGGTTGCCGCCAGCAAGCCAGCTGTCGGTGACGAGCTGCGAGTGCGGGCCGCCATAGACATACACCAGCGTCGGATATTTCTTACCTTTCTCCATATTCGGGGGAGTGATAAGGCGGTAGTAGAGGTCGGTCTTGCCGTCGGCAGCCTTGATGGTGCCGAGTTTTACGCCGGGCATAGCATAGTCCTTCAGGGGGTTCTCGGCAGTGTAGAAAGTATAGAGGGCTTTCTTGTGCTTGAGGTCGCGCAGGTCGGCACGTATCGGCATATCCACGCTGCTCCACACATCCACCCACGTGTTGCAATTGTCGTTAAGGAGGATGCTGTGGGTGCCGTGCAGACCGTTCTCCTGCATAGTGAGGCACTCCATAGTGCCCTTCTTCAGGTTCACACGGTAGGCGTCGCGACCGGCGAGGTTGTCCTTATTGGCATAGATAAAGATATTCTCGCCTTTCTTATCGAACTTGATGAAGCCCTCAACTTCATACTCACCCTTGGTGACTTGCTTCACCAACTTGCCGTCGAGGTTGTAGAGATAGAGGTGCTTGTAGCCATCGCGCATCGAATACCAGAGAAACTGGTCACCCTTGGGGGTGAATATCATGGGCTCACAGGGCTCCACATAGCGGGGATTTTCTTCCTCGAAGAGCACTTTGACGAGCTTGCCGCTCACGGCGTCGTACTGCTCGAGCCACATGTGGTTCTGCTCGCGGTTGATCTTGGCGATGAAGACGTATTTCTCATCGGGACTCCAGGCGATATTGGTGAGGTACATCTCGCGCTCGTGGACGGTAGTATCCTTGCGGGTGTCGAGGTAGACAAGCTTCTCGGTCTTGGTGTCCCATACGCCCACGGTCACCTCGTGGCTCTTCATTCCGGCCATGGGGTACTTGATGGGTTTGGGTTCTGCCTCGCGGGCTTTGGTGTTCACCAGCGGGTAGTCCACCACCATGCTCTGGTCCATGCGGTAGAAAGCCAGGCGGCTGCGCTTGGGCGACCAGAAGAGGCCGCCGTCGATGCCGAACTCGTTGCGGTGCACGCTCTCGCCGAGGACGATATTGTAGCCGTCGCCTTTCTCGACGAACTTGCCGTCGACATAGAGGTTGCCCTCCTTCTTCTCCACACGTTCGTCCTTAGCGGGTTGCATCTTCTCCTTGAACATCTCACGTTCCTTGGCGGTCATCGAGCGCTCCTTCTTCCCGTCGAAAAGCATGTAAGCAGTGTCCTTAAGGTACATCACATTGTTGGTGCCCGGAACAAAGGTAAATCCGCGCATCTCGCGCTGCGGATACAGTTTGTAGTCCATCAGTTGGTCCCACTGCAGGAGTTTCTCCTGCGCCATCATCGTCGCGGCGCACATCACCGCCGCCAATGTCAATAGAATCTTTCTCATTATATCTCTGTTTATTTTTTTTCTCTGTTTATCTTGTTTCTTTTTTATTCTCCTGCTTCGCGAGATCTCGTAGATCTTGTAGATTATCTGCTTGCGCATGTTCCTCTCCACAAAACCTACTGTATCTCCACCCGTTAGGGTATGGAGTTCTTTGTTTTCCTGCTTCGCGAAACTTGAAGATCTTGTAGATTTCGCGCTTTGCGCAGCTACGCAGACTATATTGTCACTCTTCTTAATCCTTGTTTAAAATCATACTCTCCAAAGTTAATAAGGAGCCCCTCTTCTTTATCCATCAACTTAAGATATGTACGCAACTGTTTATAAAACACTTCCTTTATTTCTTCTACAGATTTCAACTCCACTATCAACTCATCTTCCACAAGCAAATCTATTCGCAAATCATCGCCCACAGGTGTTCCCTTGTACAATATTGGAATATTCACCTGAGATTGCACTTTCAATCCACGCAACTCCAACTCTCGAATCATAGCCTTTTCATATACGGATTCAAGTAAACCCGGGCCGAAATGACTATAAACCTCCATTGCAGCCCCTCGAACTTGATATTTTATTTCATCAAAATCCATCGAATAAACGTGGTTGCGTTAGCAAAATCTACAAGATCTACGAGATCTCTGCCCGAAGGGCAAGGAGAATTAAAATCTATCGAGACTTAGTACTTGCGCCAGTTGCGGAAGCGCAAGCTGAACACTCCGAAGAAGGCCTCCTTGAAGATCTTCATGCTCATCTTGCTCACGCCCAGCACACGGTCTGTAAAGATGATAGGCACTTCGTAGACCTTGAAGCCCAGGCGCGTGGCCGTGTACTTCATCTCAATCTGGAAGGCATAGCCGACGAACTTCACCTTGTCGAACTTCACCTTCTCCAGCACCCTGCGGCTCCAGCAGACGAAGCCGGCGGTGGAGTCCGCCACCTTCATGCCGGTGACGATGCGGACATATTTCGAGGCATAGTAGCTCATCATCAGGCGCCCCATGGGCCAGTTCACCACACTGATCTTACCACCCACATAGCGGCTGCCCACCACCACGTCGCCCTTGCCGCTGGAGCAAGCATCGTAGAGGCGCACCAAGTCTTCGGGGTTGTGCGAGAAGTCGGCATCCATCTCAATCATATAGTCGTAGCCGTGCTCGTTACCCCAACGCATACCGTCGAGGTAGGCGGTGCCAAGCCCCAACTTGCCCTTACGTTCCTTGATAAAGAGGCGGTTGGGAAACTCTTGAATCAGACGCTTCACGATGTCGGCCGTGCCGTCGGGCGAATTATCCTCAACGATAAGCATATCAAACTCTTTCGGCAAAGAAAAGACCTTGCGGATGATAGCTTCGATATTCTCCTTCTCGTTGTAAGTAGGAGTGATAACTAGTGTGTCAGACATAACAAATACAATTATATTCGAACTGCAAAGATACAACTTTTTTTTTATATAGCAAAAAAATAAAGCAGGGCACCCTTTGCGGGTGCCCTGCCAATTTAGTGGTTTCCTAGAAAAACCTAGGTCTGCCTAGGAAAACCTAGGACCGCCTAGGATTGCCTAGTACCACCTAGTCCTTCCTAGCGGACAATCAGTTTGCGGATAACGTTGACCTGCTCGCCGGCGATGCGGACGAAGTAGGCACCCGACGTCAGCGAGCTGACATCGATGGTCAGTTTTCCGTTCTCCACTCTCCACTCTCCGTTCACACGGCCGTTCATGTCGACCAAGGTCACAGTGGCGGCCTCCTCGATGCCCGTAAGGGTCACCATGGTGCTGGCGGGGTTCGGGTAGAGGGCGATGGCGCTGCCGTCGACATCGTCGATACCCACACTGGCAGTGGTGAAGGTGTAGGCTTCGCTCCACTCACTCGCCTCGTCATCGCTGCACTTGGCCATGACGGCGACAGTGTAGGAGGTGTTGGCGGTGAGGCCGGTGAGGGTGTAGGGGTTGCTGTCGACATTGACGGTGTGTCCGTTGTAGTCAATCGTCCAGGCGCTCTCACTGCCGCCGTTGGTCCAGCTGATGACGGCGCTGGTGGCGGTCACGTTGCTGGCGGTCACATGGGTGGGTGCCGGGCAACGCTCCGGCACGCCGGCGACCTCGAAGGTGGCGATGAGGGTGGTATCGGAGACTACGGTGAACGTGAAGGGGTTGGCGCTGCTGACGACGGTGCCGGCAGCAGTAGTCCAGCACACGAAGTCAAAGCCATGCTCCGCGACGGCGGTGGCGCTGAAGCGGCTGTTCTCCATCACGGTGGTGACCTCGGCGGGGTTCACATGACCCATGGTGGTGTCGGCCGAGAGGAGCGTCACGTTGTAGGTCGTGGGCTGCGGGGCGGTACTGTCGACGAAGACGGTGACATTGTCGATGTGGAGGTCGTTGTCGCCATTGTTGGCCACGGTGCTCTCGCCGTAGAAGGCGATGCGGATCTGCTGACCCACATAGGCGGCAAGCGAGAAGGTATCGGTGGTAGCCACCGGCTGGATAGAGCCATAGGCGTTGCCCGTGGAATCCCAAGTGGCAAGGGGCGTCCAGGAGTTGCCGTTGTCGCTGGTAACGAGGACCATGAAGCGGTCGTCGCTGCCGGCCTGCACGATACTGTCGGCAGTGCTATATTTCGTCAGCGCATAGTCGAACGCGAGGTTGAGGGGCGTCACCACGTCGATGGCGGGGCTCACCAGCCAAGTCCTGGTTGTGGTACCGTAGATGTTCAGCTTGACATGCTTGCTGCCACCCATGGCGGTAGTGGTGTTGGTCCAGCCGCTGGTGGTGCTGCTGAGGGTCGTGGTGTCACCGGTGTAGAGGCCGAAGTAGCGACTCCAGCACTGGAGGTCGCTCATCGACGAGATGGCGTTGAAGTCCTCGGTCCAGGGCAGGTCGGCATAGCCGATGGAGGCGCACTCAGTACGCACGCTTCCGCTGACAGCATAGCTGGTGTCGCCGGCACTGCAGAGGGCGCGGACGTCGAAGGTGTGGAGGGTAGCGGGAGTGAGGTCGAAGACGGTGTACACCGTGTCGGCGGCAGTACGCCAAGCGCCATTGTCGACACTGACGACCCAAGCACTTTCTGTGCCGTTGGAGTGCCAGCTGAGGGTGACGCTGGTGGAGGTAACGGTGTCGAAGACCAGGTTGCTCGGCGTCGAGCAGGTGAGGCCCTCGAGGGTGACGTTGTCGATAGCGGCGGGAGGATTGTTGCCGTCACTATTGTCGTTACGCCAGAAAAAGACCAGCTTGTAGCGGCCGCTGTCGGCAACGGTGAAGGTGCCGCTGACGGTCTGCCAGCTATCCTGCTGGTTCAGCTTACCACCCACGATGTCCTGCCAGCCGCTGAAGTTGGCGGTAGCCGAGCTACCGTCGGCGGTGGCGAGGCTCAGGTTGTCGGGCACGGCGAAGACGCGGAGGAAGTCGAAGCTGCTCTCACCCTTGGCACGCCAGTTGAAGCTGACGGCATACTCGCCAGCGGCGAGGTCGAAGATGCGGTAAGCATAGCTGTTGGTGGTGCTATTGTTCGTATAGGCGTTGCTGGCGCCACCATCGTTGGAGATGTAGAGGGCGCGGCTGCCGGCCTGATGGGCGGCGGTATCGATGGTCCACTGGTTGGTGGTAGCGTTGCGATACTCCCAGCCGGTATCCTCACCAGCCTCGAAGCCGGTGCTGTAGGGCAGCACGGTGACGGGCACCGAGAGGGTGCGGAAGGCGGCGGTACGGGCATTCGGAGAGAGCTCGTCACCACAGATGCGACGCACGCCGACGGTGTAGTTGGTGGTGGGCTCGAGGTTGCTGAAGGTGTAGGTCAGCGCACCGTTGACGGTGACAGAGTCGCCGTTGCTGCACAGCACCACATAGTCGCCCGTGCCGTTGTTGTCGGTCCAGGTGAGGGTGGCGTGGGTGGCGTCGACATCGCTCACCACGAGGGTGGCAGGACGCACGCAGGAAGACATCGCGTCGATGGTGATATCGTCGATATAACCATAGGTGTTACTAAAATAATAGGACTCTTCGTAGTCATAGTCGTACTCCTCGTCGCCGTTAACATTCTTCTGGATGATGGTAATGCGGTTGCCAGTGCCGGTGTAGGCGCCGAAGTCGAGTTCGTACTGGTGCCACTGGTGGTCGGTGGGGACGATGGTCTCGATGCGGGTGAAGGTGGTGGTGTCGCCAATGGTGTCGCTCACACCCACATAAATCTCGGTATAGTCGGGGTCATAGGTGTCGGCCACCTTGTACCAGAAACTCATCGTCAGGGTGTTCACCGGTGCGCTGAAGAGAGGCATATAGGCGACAGAATAGTAGTAGGAGGCGTTGCCATAGCCCGAATAGTCATAGGCCGAATAGAAGCGCATGGCATTGCTTCCGTCATGAACATCGCCGGTCATCACATAAGGGTGGTTGGTGGTACTGGCGGAATAGCCCTTGTAGTAGCGGTCCCAGCAGGGGCTGAAGCCGTTGGCGTCGGTAATCCAGGTCTCGAAGCCTTCGTTATAGGGCAGGGTGCTGATCGTCTCGCACTCGGTGAAGAACGAGGCGTTGACAGCGGTGGTGGAGTCGCCACCCGGGCAGAGGGCACGGACATAGACCGTGTAGCCGGTGCCGGAAGCAAGACCCGTCAGGGTAGCCACGGTGTCGTTGGCGGTGGTGTACTGGACGGTGTCGTTGCCCGAAACCACTAGGATGCTGTAGTTGTTCACCAACGTGTTGTCGTCAATCCAGAGTTCGGCACCATCGGTGGTGATATTGCGCACCTCGACGCCGTTGGGACGCACACACTCGGTGGCGGGGCCGACCGTCAGGTCGTCAATCCACCAATAGTAACTGGTAGAGGTGGCCTGAACCTGGGCAATGGCTATACGGGCATCGGTGGGGACATTCTCGAAACGCACCTCCTCATAGTCCATCGTGAGATAGTCGGTGCAAAGGAACGTGTCGATAGCCGTGAAGATAGAGTCTTCGGTGACATAACCCACCAGAAGGTTGCCCGAGTAGGAGAAGCTTTCAGACTTCAGCCAGAAGCCCAGCATCAAGCCCTCGATGCCGTCCTCAAAGGCAGGCAGGATGGCCACATGCGGCGTGGTAGCATAGCTCGAGAAGCGGAACGACTTGCTGCCGTCGTGGGCATTTGTGCTGACCACCGAGACCTTCTCGGCATTGGGACCCTGATAGTCCCAGCAGGGGACAATACCGGTGGCGGCGGGATAGGTCTCAAAGCTTTCGCTCCAAGGCAGGTCGGCGGTGGCGATGGCCGAGCAGGCAGTGCGGAAGGAGGTGCTCACTGTGGAGGTCACCTCGTCGCCACACACAGTGGCCACGCTGACGGTATAGGCCGTGTTGCCGGTGAGGTTCAGCACCTCGGTGGTGGTGCTGTAGAAGTCATTGCTGTCGACAATGCTGTCGTTCACGACGAGGTAGTAGCGGTAGCTGTCGGCCTGGGCGGGGTCGTTGACGGTAAGGGTGGCACCATCGACGGTGATGTCGCTCACACTCACGCTGACGGGATGCTGGCAGGAAGGAAGCTCCTCGACAATCACGTCGTCGACAAACCAATAGTAGACTGTAGAGCAGTCCTTCTGAAGGAAAGCGATCAGGGCGTTGTCGGGAGCACCGACCATCGAGACCTCTTTCTCCTCGTAGCCGGTGAACTCGTTATAAACATAGGTGGCCACGGCAACAAACGTGGTGGTATCGGCGGGGTCGGTGATGTAACCCACCTGGAACTTGCCACAGCTGCTTTTGGAGGGATCCTCGGGACGGGTCCAGAAACGCACCTGCAGGTTGCCGGTGGGCTCCGTCGTCGGGGGCAGGGCAATCATATTACGGGTGGCGCCACGGAAGTCGAGATAGTGGCTGCCACTGTGGACACCACTGCTGCTGCCCGAGCTGCTGGTACGCACCGTGGTGGTGCCGCCGAGGTTCGTCCAGCAGGCAGGGATGCTGTTGTCGGCATCAGCCTCGAAGCCGTTGGTGTCGGGGATGGCAACGCCGCTGCAGAGCGTGTGGAAGGTAACGGTGGCGGCATCCGCCGTGGGGTTGCCGTCATTGCAGAGGGTGCGCACACGCACGCTGTAGTCGCTGTTGGCCTGCAGCGTGTCGAGGACAAGCTCGAAGCCGTCCACCAGGGTGCTGTCGCCATCATTGACAACCACGGTGTACTGGCCGGCGTCGTTGGCGTCAGCAATGGTGAGGGTGGCGCTGGTGGCGCTCACACCACTGACGGTCACGCTGGGACGCACGCAGGAGGGCACCTCCTGGACAGTGATGTCGTCGAGATAGATGCTGTTATAGGTAGCACCGACAAAACGGAAGGCGATATAGCCGGTGGTGTGGTTGGCAAAGGTCACATCATACTGTCTCCAGTCCGAGGCGGCAGGCTGGCAGGTCTGCACGGCCACGAAGGTGGCGGGGTCGCTCGGGTTGCTCATCACACCCACCTCGACCCAGGCGGACACCACATTGTTCCAGTTGACATAAGGTTTCTGCCAGAAGGAGAGCTGCAGCGTGTTCAGGTCGTCAGCAAAGGACGGCATGGCGACCACCTGTGTCTCCGTGCCGTACAGCAGGAGGCTGTTGGGGAGGCTGTGCTTCTCCGTCGTGCTGATATAAGGATAGCTCGTGTTCGAGCTGTTGGCGGTCCAGCAGCTCAGACGGTCAGGCGTCACCACGCCGGTGTTCAGGCTGTCGAAATGGGCCGTCCAGGGCAGCTCATCATGGGCGATGGCCACGCAGCTGGTGCGGAACGAAGTGCTGATGGGCAGGGTGGTGGCAGAAGCGTCGCAGTTCGAGACCACGACAACCTTATACTCCGTATTGGGGGTCAGCGAGCTGAGGGTCACCACGGTGTCGCTGGCATCGATGGTGTTCTCCAGCAGGGTATCGTTGGTATACAGCTGCACCGTGTAGTCGCTATGGTAGGTGCTGTCCTCAATGACAAGCTCGGCGCCGTCGCTGACGACGTCGCGGACAGCGAGAGCGGTGGGACGGGCGCACGAGAGGGCGGGACCGACCATGATGTCATCAAGATAGATATAATAGCCGGCATTGGGGCTGTTGTGCAGACGGAGGGCGATGCGGTAAGCGCTGCTCAGGTCGTCACCTTCGAGGTGCGACTCACAGTACTTCCAACCATCGGCGGAAGTGAGGTTAAAGGTAGAGACAGCGTGGAAGGTGGTGGTATCGGTGGGGTCGGTCATATAGCCGGCCTGGATGGTAGAAGTGGAGGTATAGCCAGTCTTGGCATGGAAAGCAATCATGGCGTTGCTCAGGTCCTCCATCTCGGGGAGGATGACGAACATAGGCTGGGCATTGTTGCCGGCAAAGCCATAGAGGCTCTTGCCACTGTTGCCGTCAGGACCCGTGGTGGTGGAAACCTGCGGGAGATAGGTGCCATAGTAGCCGTAGCGGTCCCAGCAGGGGTCGTAGCCGCTTTCACCCGTGGCCCAGTTCTCGAAGTTCTCGTTCCAGTTCTGGGTGCTGACGTCGATGGGCGAGCAGGCGGTGCGGAACGGCATGGAGACCATCGAGGAGCTGTCACCCACGCCGCAGACGGCGCGGACACCGGCGGTATAGGCCGTATTGGCAGTGAGGGTATTGAACGTATAGGAGGAGTCGGTGACATCGGCCACATGCTGGCCATTCAGGTAGACCGCCCATGCACTCTCGGAACCACGACGGTTCCAGTTGATAGTGGCACTCTCGGTAGTGATATTGGAAGCCTGCATGTTGGTAATACCCCTGCAGACGTTGGCATTGGAAGTAAAGCCGAAGGTAACCTTGGGGAGGAACTGCTGGGCAGTGCTGACCGACGAAGGCGTAGCTCCAGTGTTATATCCACAAGAATTGTAGCCTGTACTGACACCATAGAAATGGCTATAGGGGCAGCCAGTACCGGTGGCAGTGTTGCGGAAAGACAGCAGCAGGTTGCCGCCGCCATAGACGTAGGGGTCGCTCAGCTGGATGACCCACTGGCCGTCGACAACCGTGCAGGTACCGGTCCACGACACCTGGGCGTTGTCCGTGGCCTTCCAGGCGGCACCACTGCCGCTGTAGGAGGTGTCGGCCACCTCGTCGATGGTCAGTTCCATCGGCGAGTTCCAGCTGTCAGCGTCCTGGGCATAGAAGGTGATGGTGGTAATCGTGCCACCCTCCAGCTCGCCGAGCATACTGGCCGGATAGACCATCTCGTTCTTGAAACGCGAGTCGTTGTAGAAGCCATACATCGGCACATACGTATTGGTCGTAGTGCCTTCGCAGACTGTCAACGTCACTTGCGCATGTGTCGCCAGCGGCAGGAACAGTGCCGCCAGCAGCGCAATCAATTTGAGTTTTTTCATTTGTTGTTTGTTGTTTTATAATATTGGTTAATACTAAGTGAATTTCATAACCTCTGTCCTCTCAGACAGTTATCCGAAACCGCCGTCAGAGCAAAAACGCCGCAAATATACAATTTAAAAAAAACTCTGCAAAAAAAATCTATAAACCCTATAAATTATCCCGCCTGTCGCGGCTATCCGGCACCTGCTTCCTTTTCTCCTGCTCGCGCTCCGCGCTCACGAAATCTATAAATCTTATAAATTCTTTCCGCCTGTCGGCGGCGGTCTCGGTTAATCTCTTTTTTCTTTTCTCCTGCCTTCGGCGAAATCTTGTAAATCTTGTAAATTTTTCTGCTGCGCGGCTACCTGCTACCCGCTACTCATCATTCATCACCCATCACTCCCGACTACCTGCTATTATCTCTACCTCTTCTCTACCTCTTCTCTACCTCTTCTCTACCTTTTCTCTACCCTTTCTCTACATTTTTTGTAGAGTTGATGTAGCGATAAGGTAAAATATATATACGGGAATAAGCAAGTATATCCCTATTATTGTTCTCCTGCTCCGCGAGATCTTGTTGATCTTGTAGATTTGCCGCTTGCGCGGGGTCAGTCTCCCCTCTTTCTTATCTCAATCAATGGTATGCCTGCGAATACCTATTAAATCAATCAAATGTAATGAGCAACTAAAAAAACTATCAGAACTAACCACTCATAAATCATAATTCATAATTCATAATTCATCACTCCTCACTCTCTCACTAAACCAAGAGCAAAGTAAGAGAGGAGTAAGAGAGGAGTAAGAGTTGAGTAAGAGGGGGTGGCTTAAAAGCCTGAAAATCAAGCCCCATTTTTGGGGTTATGTTAAGTAGGATTCCGGCGAAAAAAATTCTTGCCCTATATCATTTTTTTTTCCTATCTTTGCATTTTCGAAAGTCAATTAATTATTCATTAAAAATAATAGTTATGTCAAAACTCCTTCTTTTAGGCGACGAGGCTATAGCACAGGCATTTATCGATGCCGGCGGTAGCGCTATCAACAGCTATCCGGGCACCCCGTCGACCCAGATTACCGAATATGTGATGAAGAGCAAACAGGCCAAAGAGCAGGGTGTGGTGGCCAACTGGTGCGCCAACGAGAAGACCGCCCTCGAGGCCTCCATCGGTGTGGCTTACAGCGGCAAACGTGCTATGACCTGCATGAAGCACGTGGGTCTCAACGTCTGCGGCGACCCCTTCATGAACGCCTCCATCATCGGCACCAAGGGTGTCATCATCGTCGTGGCCGACGACCCCAGCATGTTCTCCAGCCAGGACGAGCAGGACAGCCGCTACTACGGCCACTGGGCCATGATCCCCATGCTCGAGCCCTCGAACCAGCAGGAGGCCTACGACATGGTCTACTACGGCTATGACCTCTCCGAGCAGATGGGCACCCCCATCCTCATGCGCATCCCCACCCGCCTGGCCCACAGCCGCGCCGGCGTCGAGCGCAAGCCCGTCCGCGCACAGAACCCCCTCAGCAGCCCCAGCGATCCCAAGAGCTACGTGCTGCTGCCCGCCAACGCCAAGAACCTCTACCGCTCGCTCATCGACAAGCAGCCCGCCTTCACCAAGGCCAGCCAGGAGAGCGGCTTCAACCAGTATATCCCCGGCACCGACCACAAGCGCGGTATCATCACCACCGGCATCGCCTTCAACTACCTGCAGGAGAACTTCCCCGGCGGCAAATGCCCCTACCCCGTGGTGAAGATCACCCAGTACCCCCTGCCCTTCGACATGCTGAGCAAGCTCTATGACGAGGTCGAGGAGATCCTCGTGCTCGAGGACGGCCAGCCCTTCGTCGAGGAGCACATCAAAGGCTTCCTGGGCAAAGGCAAGCCCGTGCACGGCCGCCTGGACGAGACCATCCGCCGCGACGGCGAGCTCAATGCCGAGAAAGTGGCCATCGCCCTGGGTAACCCCATGCCCAAGGGTCCCGCAGTGCCCGAGGTGGTCACCAACCGTCCTCCCGCCCTCTGCGTCGGCTGCCCCCACATCGACAGCTACCAGGCTGTGATCGACGTGATGAAGAAATACCCCAACGGCCGCGTCTTCGGTGACATCGGATGCTACACCCTCGGCTTCAACATGGGTGCCATCGACACCACCGTCTGCATGGGCGCCAGCGTGACCATGGCCAAGGGTGCCGCCGAGATGGGCATCTTCCCCGCCATCGGCGTCATCGGCGACGGTACCTTCGGCCACAGCGGCATGACCGGTCTGCTCGACTGCGTCAACGAGAAGGCCAACGTCATCATCATGATTCTCGACAACGACATCACGGCTATGACCGGCGGTCAGCCCTCGAGCGCCAACCAGAAGCTCTTCAACATCTGCAAGGGCCTCGGCGTCGACCCCGACCACATCCGCACCATCGTGCCGCTGCCCAAGAACCACGACGAGTTCATGAAGATCCTCGAAGAGGAGATCGCCTACAACGGCGTCAGCGTCATCATCCCGCAGCGCGTCTGCATCGTCGAGAACAAAAAACGTATTGCTGCGAATAAGTAAAGATAGAAAGATGAAAAGATAAAAAGATAAAAAGTTGCGAGACCTTTTAAACTTTTAATCTTTTAAACCTTTAAACTTAAGAAAAATGAAGAAAGACATCATACTTTGCGGCGTAGGCGGCGACGGTATCGTCTCCGTGGCCAAAATCATCAGCGACGCCGCCCTCAACCTGGGCATGAACGTCAAGCAGAGCGAGATTCACGGTATGAGCCAGCGCGGCGGCTCGGTGTTCAGCCACCTCCGCATCAGCTCCGACCCCATCTTCGCCGACGTCATCCCCGAAGGCAAGGCCGACATCATCCTCAGCTCCGAGCCCATGGAGGCCCTGCGCTACCTGCCCTTCCTGGCTCCCGACGGCGCCGTCATCACCAACAGCGACCCCTTCATCAATATCACCAACTATCCTGACATCGAGAAGGTCAACGCCGAACTGGCCAAGCTGAAGAAGTGCGTCAGCTTCAACGCCAACGCCATCGCCAAAGAGCTCAACGCCCGCGGCAACATGGTGCTGCTGGGTGCTGCCGCCCCCTACCTCGAGCTTCCCTTCGAGGAGCTGGAGAAGGCCATCAAGGCCATCTTCGGCCGCAAGGGCGACGCCGTGGTGGAGACCAACATCAAGGCCATCCGCGCCGGCCGCGACGCCAAATAAACGCCAGGCACAAGCCGATCAACAGGGAGTTGTCGTAGACAGAATATGGCAACTCCCTATTTTTGCATTTCATTTGCTGATGCGCACAATATTTTGGCATTCGGTGCGTTATATGTGTGACACTTTTATGTTAATCCTTAAAAATTCACAGCGATGAAAAAGTTTATCTCAATTCTGATGGTCGCTTTTGCGATGACAGCGATGGTCGCATGCGACAAAGAAGACAACGGCGGCAACACGGGTGACGGCGATGGCTTCAGCACCGAAATGTTTGTCGGCACGTGGCGTGTTGACAACATGACCGTCGACGGACAGAACATGACGCCACAGAACATGCTTTTCATTATGAACGAAGACGGCAGTGGCCTGGCCAACGACAATGGCGAGACCGAAAACAACGAATTCACATGGAGCGTGGATGGCACCCAACTGACCATTACGCCGCGTAGCGGAGTCCATTATCTCTACACTGTCAAAAGCCTGACTGACAACGAGTGCACTTTCAGCGGCACAAATGTACCTATGGCCGACATCCCGGGCGAAGTTGTGGTTCATCTTGTACGTGTGCGATAACCACATCTCCATCGCGTAGGTAATACCTTCCCGACACCGGTTTATGTATGTAACAAAACGCAACCCTGCAATGCGAAGCGAGCTACCAGTTGGGCGCCCTCGCCGAGTTGCATCTGCTGACCGACAGGCCTACGCTTGAAGACGTTGCCCGTTTTATCGACTGATGCTCACTACAATACATATCATAGGGATTATGCTCACTGTCGGCGTGCTGCTGGCGGTGAGTATACTTTCTGGCCGCAAGGTCAAGGACGCCCGTAGCTTCACCACCGGCGGACGCGCAGGCTCATGGATGGTGTGCGGCGCTATCCTAGGCACCCTCGTGGGCGGCCAATCCACCATCGGCACCGCCCAGCTGGCCTTCTCTTTCGGCCTCTCGGCATGGTGGTTCACCATAGGCGCCGCCCTCGGCGCACTGGTGCTCGGCCTCCTCTACGCAGGTCCTCTCCGCCGCAGCGGCTGCTCGACGCTGATGGAGATAGTGCGACAGCAGTACGGCCGCCGTGCCGAAATGGTGGGGAGCATCCTCTTCCTCGTCGGCATCTTCATCAGCATCACCTCCCAACTCCTCTCCTCGTCGGCCATGATCGGCAGCCTCTTCGGCACACCCTCCACTATGGCACTCTGCATCGGTGCTCTTCTCATCGCCGCAATGGTGCTCTCGGGCGGCATCAAGAGCGCCGGCGCCGGAGGCATCGTGAAGCTGGTGCTGCTCTATGTCAGCTCGCTGGCCGCCGGCATTGCCGTGTGGAAGATAGGCCATGGCCTCGACGGCATCAGTGAAAGTGTCACCTCTCTGTATGAAACGCCGCAACTGGCGGCCTTGAACGACATCACATGCGCCGAGGACATCCACCGACGCTATGGCACCTTCCTGGCTCGCGGCCCGCTGAAAGACCTGGGCGGATGTCTGTCGCTGACCCTCGGTGTGGTGTGCACACAGACCTACGCTCAGGCCATCTGGTCGGCCGCCACCACCCGCAAGGCACGCCGCGGCGCCGTCTACTGCGCGGCACTCATACCCCTTATCGGCGCCGCCTGCACCCTGGTGGGCATGTATATGCGCGGCCATTACGTGACCGCTGCCGAAGCCGCCGCCCTGCAAGAGGCCGGACAAAGCCTCCCTATCGGCATCGCTGTGCTGGAGAACTCGTTGCAGGCATTCCCCACCTTCATCCTGGCCCATCTGCCTGCCTGGCTTGGCGGCATAGCGTTGGGCACTCTGCTCATCAACATCCTCGGCTGCGGCAGCGGCCTGGTGCTCGGCGCCGCCACCATCCTCACCAGGGATGTCTACGGCAACCTGGCCACCCTGCTACGTCGCACGCCTCGTCTGGGACAGCTGGCGCAGACGCGTTTGAGCATCGTCCTGCTGCTGGCGCTGGGTGTTGTCGCCGCCCACTTCGTGCGCGGCTCATTCATCAACGACCTCGGCTTCCTCTCGCTAGGCCTACGGGCTGCGGCGTTGCTGCTGCCACTGAGTTTCGCGCTGTGGCTGCCGGGACGCTTCCATCCACATGCCGTCACCGCCAGCATGATAACGGGCACCTTGGCCATGCTCGTCGCAGGATTTGCTGGCTTGCCCGCCGACCCCATGTACTACGGACTCGCCGCCTCGGCACTGGTGCTGCTGCCAAGAAGGAAAAGGAAATAGCGCCATCCTCCCCTGCCCTTCCACAGCACGTTAAAAAATGGCAAAAAGTGTTTCCTCAAACCGAAGAATCACAAAATCGCACTCTGGCAACTTTACCGAAACGAACAAAAATCACACTAGCACTCAGCATTTTATAAAGAATATTGAAAAATAATTTTGCCAGTTTGTAAAAAGTGTGTACTTTTGCACCCGATTTTGAGAGTCGAAAATCGTTTTTTGGAAGGCAAAAACTTTCATTTTTCAGTTTTCAATTTTCAATTTACATGGTGGGCGTAGTTCAGCTGGTTAGAGCGCCAGATTGTGGATCTGGAGGTCGTGGGTTCGAACCCCACCTCCCACCCCAAAAGAGAGACCGACAACAACGGCCTCTCTTTTTTTACAGCAAATGTTTTTTTTATGAAAACTGCGAATTATTCTAATTAAACTAATTGCTGCCGCGATACAATTGCAAGCGAATTACGCGAACGGGCTTGCGCCAGCACAATTAGAGTCATTAGCCTAAAATTGACCTGCGTCAGCCTAATTCGTTAAATTAGTCAAATTCGCCGTCAAAAAAGAAAAAAAATCATTTTCTGTCAAAATTGATAAAATTACGACCCTTACAACCTCGTTTCAGCCGCAGAATTCGCCGACCAGATAAAAATTTTTCACACACCAATACACTGAAAATCAATTCTTAATTCTTAATTCTTAATTCTTAATTAATTTTTTTTTTGCCAGTTTCAAAAATGTTCGTACTTTTGCACCCGCTTTCGAGAGAGGAAGCACTAAACAAAAAGGATTGGTCCGGTAGTTCAGTTTGGTTAGAATACATGCCTGTCACGCATGGGGTCGCGAGTTCGAGTCTCGTCCGGACCGCCAAACAAAAAAAAAGGTTCTCAGCAGTGAGAACCTTTTTAGTAGTCAGTAGTCGGTATGCCATGCAGGCCAACGACCGCGGCAGCCAACTAAACACTAACCACTGACCACTAACCACTCATCTGGGGCTGCTTGGTTTTGACAGCAAGGATGATGGGTTTGTAAGCATGCAGGCTGACGCACCAGAAGCCTTGAAAACAGATGCAAAAAGATAATTGGCGAAAACAACTACGCTCTCGCTGCCTAACCGAAGCACAGTAAGTTCGGCTTAATTCCCGCGCAAGGCGCGGGAACGGGACATCTCCCAGCGGCCCTGACCGTCGGCGGCTGACCAGGAGGTGCTAAGAAAGACGGGATAGCCTGCACGACGTCTCTACCTGCGGGCGAAACTTTAGAGACTACGGGTGGCCTTGGGTGCCAGTGTCCGGAGCCACCCCGACAACCAACCACAGGATAAGCATGTAGAAAGCAGGTCTGTCACTTGTTTGGACGGCGGTTCGACCCCGCCCAGCTCCACAGAAAAGGCCCAATCACGGCTTTTTTTTGAGATACTTATGAAAAAAGGGACGTCGCTCTTCTTAAATATACTATATATAACCCTTACCCTCCTGACGCTAGGGTGCACGGGGGAAGGCGAGTCTCACCGCAAAGGACAATCTTCCGACACACTATACACTGCCGAGGCGGCCATGGAGGTCTTCGAGCAAGACCCCAACCGGGCCCTCGTCATCATCGACTCGGCACTCCTCATGGGCAACGTCGACGACGACCTTGCCACCATGCTCAAGGCCAAGGTCTACATCCAGTCGAACAACGAGCAGCACCTCGACACGGCGCAGCAGATGCTCGAGGGGCTGATGGCGAGCAGCTATGTGAAAGACCCCGGCCACCGCGAAGTGGTGCTTGACTTGCTGGTGAGCGCTTATCAGCTGCAGGACAACTACGAGCAATGCCTGCGTTGGGCCACCGAGAAGGCCGACCTCTGCCGTCAGCAGGACAACGAGACCGAGGCGCTGCGCACCGAAGCCGAGATAGGCGTCATCCTTGTCGAGCTGGGCAAGGAGGAGGAAGGCATCGACAAGCTCAACAGCGTGATCGCCAGCCTCGAAGGACAACGCCATGTTAACGAGATGGATGCTTGCGTCATCGCCCTCAAACGCAAGATACATGTGCTGAAGAAACTGGGGCGCGAGGAAGAAATCATCCCGCTGGCGCAACGTATCATCGAGATTGTCAGCGACTACCGCGAGCACTACACCGAATATGCCGACAACTCCTACCGTCTGCCGACCGACAAGGAGGAGACGGAGCGCTATTGCGACTACTATACCGCCCAGGCCTACGGCAACCTGGCCCACGCCTACGCTTCACTGAACAAGACCAGCCAGGCACGGCACTACCTGTCGCTGTTTGAGAAGAGTACCTACGGACAGACCCTTTACGGCCGCCAGACCATCGCCCCGACATGGTGCCTGCTGGGAGACTACGGCAAGATGCTGGCCACCTACGACGAGGTGACGGCGCAGATGGGTGACGACACCGTCAACCTCGACTACGCCAAGATGTTGCACGACCGCGCCATCGCCGCCAAAGCCATGGGCAATACCGCTGCCAGCAGCAGCTACTGGCAGCGCTACTCCGAATTGAAAGACCTGCTCAACAGCCAGTTGCAGGAGAGCAAGGCCCACGAGTATGCCGCCCGCTACCAGCTGCAGGAGGAGCGCCACAACACCGAGCGCGAAGAAGCCGCCAAAAACCGCATAGGCGTCATCGCCACGCTGCTGGGAATCATCCTGTTCATTGTGGCGACCTTCGTCTTCTTCCTGGTGAAGCAGCTGCGCTCCATCCGCGAGAAGAACGCCGTGCTCACCAAAGAAATCACCGACAAGATTGAGAACGAGGAGAAATACCTTGTCGCCATCAAGCGGCAAGCTGACAGACAGCACGATACAGCATCCGGCACAGACCTGGCGACACTCTCTGACAGCGAGTTGTTCGAACAGATTCGCCACGTAATCCTCGAAGAGGAGCTGTACCTCGACCCGCAGTTCGGCCGCCAGCAGCTGATGGACCGCCTGCACCTGTCGAAAGAGAGCATCGGCGCCGCCTTCTCGAAGGGCAGCCAATACACGTCGTTGGCCTCCTTCATCAACGAGATGCGCCTGATACACGGTGCCAAACTCCTCGTCGAGCACCCCAAGATGAGCATCGCCGACGTGGCCACCGCCAGCGGCTTCACCAACAACATCACCTTCTCCCGCAACTTCAAGGAGCGCTACGCCCTCACCCCCTCCAATTTCCGCGAAGGGAGAAGCGCTCAGCAACAGCAATAATTCTTCTTTTTTCAGCCTCGGCAGGGGCTATTTTCCACCCAAAACGACTTGATAATTTGTCTCAGACAAACTATTAACGATTTGTCATTATGTTGTAAAACAGTATAATGCACAGCACACAACCAACAGTTTGTCCGTAGGGGCCAATAGTCTGTCTGCGCACCCGCGCAGACAAGATTTTCTTTGTACTTTTGCCGCAGAAAAAAGACGGAAATGATACACCCAAGAGGAACAACACGGCTCCAAAAAATTGTCAACATCACGATCGTGGTGACAGCCCTGCTGGGGATGGCGCTGACGATCTACGGCATCACGCTGCTGACCCACTAACGACTCCTTGGGCAGAACCTGTAAAAAAAACAACAAACAATAATTATTAATACATTAAAGCCTTAACACAATGAAGAAAATGTACACGGTGCTCGCCGCCACCTTATTCTGCGGCGCTCTCCTGTTCGCTTCCTGCGGCAAGGACGATAACGGCAACAATGGCAGTGGCGATCCCGAAACCCTCCAGTGGGTGGATCTGGGTCTGCCTTCGGGTCTGCAGTGGGCCGACCGCAACGTTGGCGCTTCCAAGCCCGAAGATTACGGCAGCTATTTCGCCTGGGCTGAGACAGAAACCAAAGAAAGCTATAAATGGGACACTTACCGCTACTGCACATATAAAGATGGTATAGCCGGTCCCGTCTATGACTCGATAACCAAGTACAACACCATCGAGGGCTACGGTCCGGTGGACAACAAGACCGTCCTTGAGGAGATGGACGATGCTGCCACGGCAAACATCGGCGGCGATGCCTACACCCCCACCATAGAAGACTGGGAGGAACTGATAAACAACACCACCCACGAGTACACCACCAAAAACGGTGTCAACGGTCTCAAACTCACCGGCCCCAACGGCAATAGCATCTTCCTGCCCGCCGCCGGAACAAAAAACCTTCCGTCTGGCATTGGAGCCAAAGGCTATTACTGGTCTGCTGAGCTCAACCCAGAATATCCGACTGAAGGGAAATTTTTCTTCTTCTCTGCCTCAAAAGTCGATACTGGCGCAAAGGTCCGCATTGATGGTTTGCCGGTCCGTGCCGTCCGTGCCGGTAAGTAATTGCAAATAAGAACAAATACATTAACCAACAAAAAAAAACATAAGCCAATGAAAAGCCTTATTTCCATCATCTCGCTCGCCATGGCTGCCATTGTCGCATTTACGTCGTGCAGCAAAGAGCTTGAGGGCATCTCCATCAACCCTGAGTCCGTCACCATGAAGGTCGGCGAGACCCACACCCTCAAAATCAACTGCACCCCTGATGGTGCAGACAAACCCGCAGTGACTTGGACCTCCTCCGACACGAACATTGCCGTCGTCTCGAAGGGCAAAGTGACCACCATGAGGGCAGGCGCCGTTGTGATCACCGCCACCGCAGGTGAGTTCACCGCCAGCTGCAACATCACCGTGGAGAACGACACCCCCATCGAGGGCACCTCGAACATCTCTCTCATCGGCACCTTCCTGGGCACCAACTGGGACGTGGATTATCAACTTGCCGAAGTCGAGACCAACGTGTATGTCATCAAGCATGTCACGCTGACTGACACTGACAAGTTCAAGATTCGCTTCAATGGGAATTGGGACGTCAACCGTGGCACCGAAGTTGAGAACTTCGATGTAGAGCTTAACAAAGGCTTTGCCGTAGTTGAGCACGGCAAGGATGTGATACCTCATTGGAACGGCACCTACGACATCTGGTACAACCAAGCCAAGGAGCAGATGGCTGTTGTGGAAAAAGACGGCCAGCCCGTTTGGGCAGACTAATCCACCCGTTAGACGAGACTGTCAGCCAAGCTGACCACACAATAAATCCTTCCATTCCGCGTTTTACGGATATGGAAGGATTTATTTTAGCAGCAGGACTGGGCACACGACTGCGGCCGCTGACGAACGACAAACCCAAGGCGCTGGTCAAGGTGAACGGCGTCACGCTCCTGGAGCGTACTATCCACCGGATGGAAGACGCCGGCATCAGCCATATCGTCATCAACGCACACCACTTCGCCGAGAAAGTCATCGACTTCGTCGAAAGTCTGAAAGACAAAGAGCCAAAGCGTCAAAAAGTCTGCAAGATTGACATCAGCGACGAGCGCGACCTGTTGCTCGACACTGGCGGCGGACTGAAAAAGGCCGCAGCGTTGTTCTCCGGCCGCGAGAATGTGCTGGTACACAATGTAGACATCCTCTCCGACATCGACCTACAGGAGGTGGAACGGCAGCACCGCGAGCAGGGCAACCTGGTGACGCTGTGCGTCAGCCAGCGGGAGACGAAGCGGATGCTGGAGTTCGACAACAACGGACTGCTGCTAGGTCGAGCAGGCACCTCTCACCTTTGGCTCCACAAGGTCGCCGACCTCAGTTCACCTCTCACCTCTCACCTTGCCTTCAGCGGCATCTCCGTCGTTTCCCCAGAACTGTTCGCCCTCCTGCCCGAGGCGGATCACCCCTACCCTATCATCGACGAATACATCCGGTTGAGCCAAGAAGGACACCGCATAGGCTCCTTTGTGCACTCCCCCGACCACTGGCTCGACGTCGGCAAGCCCGAGACCCTCGCCCTCGCTGCGACAGCCTTCTATAACCAATAAACAATAATCCATAACCATTTGATGGACACATTCCTGAAACAGCTGGCCCTGCGCATCATCGACGATCACCCGACGGACACCGACGAGGTGCTGGTGGTGTTCAACAACAACCGTTCGAAGCGTTTCTTCACCAAACAATTCGAGGGTCTGGGGCGTCCCACCTTCCTGCCCCGGGTGATGACCATCGACGAACTCATCGGCGAACTGGGCGGCCTGGAGATAGTACCCAACGAGTTCCTGCTCTTCGAGCTTTACCATATCCATGTGGAACTAGGTGGCACAGAGCGTAAATACCAGACCTTCGAGGAGTTCATCTCCTTCGGCGACCTGATGATGGGCGACTTCTCGGAGATAGACCAATACATGGTCGACGCACGCCAGATCTTCGACAACCTGCACTCGCTGAAAGCCATCGGCGAATGGAACATCGAAGGCGGCGGACAGACTGATTTCCAACGGAAATACCTGGAGTTCTACCGCTCGCTGTACCTCTACTACAGCCGCCTGCACGAGACGCTCCTCGCCAAAGGCAAAGCCTACAAGGGAATGGCTTACCGCGAGGTAGCGGAGCATATCGACAAATGGGAAATGGCGAGTGGAAAGTGGAAAGCGGTATATTTCGTAGGATTCAACGCATTGTCGAAGTGCGAGGAGGTAATCATCCGCGAGTTCGTGCAACGTGGCATCGGCCACCTGCTGGCCGACAGCGACATCTACTACCTGGAGGAGCACCAGGAAGCCGGATACTTCCTGGAGAAGCACATGGAGGCCTTCCCCGAGCTGCGCCCCATGGGTCCGTCGCTCTTCGAGACCTGCAAGAAAGAAATCACTATCGTAGACTGTCCCGAGAACATCCTGCAGTGCAAATATGCGGGGCAGCTGCTCTCGGAACACCTCGACTGGCTGAGCCGCGAAGAGGCCGAGAGCACCGCCGTGGTGCTGGCCGACGAAGGACTGCTCATCCCCACCCTCAATGCGCTGCCCGACACCGAGAAAGGCTACAATGTCAATATCACCATGGGCTATGCCTACAGCGACAGTATGGTACATGCGCTGACGGCGAAGCTCTTCTCGCTCTACCGCCGCCACAGCGGGCAGGGCTACTACCATGCCGACATCGTCGAGGTGCTGTCAGACCGTTTCATCTGCCAGCTGGCCGGTGCCGGCAACCTGAGGAATGCCGCCGAAGCCTTCCTCAAGGAAGGCAACCGTATACGCTGCAGTGGAGACGACCTGCTGCCGCTGCTGCAGAAAGCCGGCGGGCAACATCCCGAGGACTTGCTTTTCCTTTTCCCCGAGCGACAGCCGTCGCCGACGGAATGCCTCGCGTTGCTCACCCAGGTGGCCGAGAAGCTGGCCACTGCCGACACCACGGGCGCAAACCTCAAGGAGCGCCAAGCGCTGGGCTGCCTGAAAGAAATCCTCGACAACCTCGGCGAACTGCAGCAGAGCTACCCCTATATCCAGAATCTCGAGACGCTGGAGAAAATCTATTCGCGCATCGCCCAGCGCCACTCCATCTCGCTCATCGGCGAGCCGCTGTCGGGCCTGCAGATACTGGGCATGCTGGAGACGCGCAACCTCGACTTCAAGCGCGTCATACTGCTCTCGGCCAACGAAGGTGTGCTGCCCGCAGGCCGTGGCGGCAACACCCTCATCCCCCACGAGCTGAAGGTGCACTTCGGCCTACCCACCTATGTGGAGAAAGACTCGGTCTACGCCTACCATTTCTACCACCTGCTGCAGCGTGCCGAGAAAGTCTATCTGGTCTACTGCTCGGAGAACGACAGCCTGGGCAAGGGTGAGCCGAGCCGTTTCCTGCGCCAAGTAGAAGGCGAGCTGGCACCGCGCTTCGGCATCCCACTGCACCACGCCCTGGTAAAGACCGACGTCAGCCTCACGCCGTCACACGACCTCGCCGAGGCCGTGAAGAGCGATGCCGTCATGCGGCGTCTGTTGGAGATGGGCAGCAAGGGGCTGTCGCCCACCAGCTTCTCGGACTATATCGAATGTCCGCTGAAATACTACTACAGCCGCGTGCTGCGGGTCGACGAGTCCGACCGCGTGGAGGACGACCTCGACGCCGCCCAGTTGGGCGACAGCGTACACAAGGTACTCGAGAATATCTTCCTTCCACACCTAGAAAAGCCCCTCACCGAGGAGGTACTGACAGAAGCCCTGACGCACCTCACAGAGCGCATGGACGCGGTCTTCGAGGAACTCTACCGCCACGGCCGCAGCGCCGAGGGGCGCAACCGCTTCCTCTACTCGGTGGCCGAAGCCCAGCTGCGCCACATACTGGAGAACGAGGTGCGCCTGCTACGACAGGGCCGACGGCTGACGGTACTCGCCGTGGAGAAAGGCATACAGGACTATGCCATCACGCCGCAGGTGAACCTCAAAGGCAAGATAGACCGTGTGGACCGTCTCGACGACTGCCTGCGCATCATCGACTACAAGACCGGCGGACTCAGCGACAAAGAGATAGCCTACAGCGACGACGCCGAGCGCATCCCCGGGAAATGGCTCCAGTTGATGTGGTACGCCCTCCTCTACACGCGCACCCCCAACTCATCACTCATCACTCATCACTCATCAGTCAAATCGGGCATCTACCCGTTGCGCAACCTGCGGTCGGACGTAAGGATGGCTAGCTGGAACGGCGACGAAGAGGTCACGGCGGAGCGGCTGGAGCGCTTCGAAGAGATACTGCGCGAGCGCATCGACGAGTTGATGAACCCCGCGGTGCCATTCACTCCCACCCCGTCGAAGGAGAGCTGCCGCTTCTGCCCCGCCAAGAACTTCTGCGGACAGTGCCAGCAATAACTTTTTTTTGCCAATCCAAAAAAAGTTATTATATTTGCAAGTTAAAAGAAAGGTCAAAACCACGGCTAAAGCGCCGTGTATATGACTGATACGTATGCATATAAATAAATATTAAATATTAAGATGAGAAGAACTCTTTTTGTCCTCATGCTCGTTTCTGTGCTGCTGAGCAGCTGCGGCGGACTGAAAAAAATGAAATCCTCCAGCGACGATGTGCGCTACCAGGCCAACCCCTCTCCTGTGGAGACCATGGACGACAAAGTGGTAGTGAAGTTCGTCGGGCAGATTCCCGAGAAATACTTCGACAAAGGCTGTGCCGTATTCATCCAGCCCGTGTTCACCTGGGACGGCGGTAGCATCCCCATGGAGCCCATGACCCTGAAGGGCGAGAAGGTGGAAGGCGACGGCACCATCATCAACTATAGCAAGGGTGGCCGCTTCACCTATACCGACATGATTGACTTCAAGCCCGGCATGGAGACTGGTCGCGTGACTCTCACCCCCATCGGATACAAAGCCAGCCGCACCAACGAGGACGCCCGTTTCATGGACGACATCCTGCACGACAACAACGGCGTGGAGTTCGCCACGGTGACGCTCTCCGACGGCGTGAACAACACCTCGTCGTGGGTCGACATCAAAGGCAACATCTCCATCTCTCCCATCAACTACAACAAGAGTCAGGGCATCGTGGAGACCGCCGACATCTACTTCCTCAACGGCACCTCGGACCTCGACTGGAACTTCGAGATGAACCGCATCTATGACGCCCAGAACAGCGTGCAGAACCTCAAGCGCATCATGCTTGAGCAGGGTCTTCCCAAACAGATTGCCATCACCGGCTGGGCTTCGCCCGAAGGTGAGGAGACCAACAACGTGGGTGTGTCGAAGAACCGCGCCGATATTGCCACCGCCCAACTCAACAAGATTCTTGACGAGGTACTCACCATCATGGCCAAGCGCGCCAAGGTGAAACCCCAGGATGTGGAATACTACAAATACCAGCAACTAAAAAAACTCATCATCACCACCCGCGCCGCCGGCGAAGACTGGGTACACTTCGTGGTGATGGTCGAGGGCTCAGAAATCCAGGACAAGCACGCCATCATCAACATCGTGGAGACTCAGCAGAACCTGCTCAAGCGCGAACAGATGATTCGCAACCTGGCCGAGACCTACGACGAGCTGAAGAACGAAATCTTCCCCAATCTGCGCCGTGCCCAGATAGCCCTCTACTACAGCGAGGCCCGCAAGACCGACGCCGAGTTGGCCAAGCTGGCATCCCTCAAGCCCGAGAAGCTCTCGTTCGACGAGCTGATGTATGCCGCCTATATCAACTACAACTACGACACCAAGCTCAAATACTATAAATGGGCCACCGAGAACCACTCGCAGGAATGGGGCGCTTGGAACAATGCCGGTGCCGTGGCCTTCTACCTCGACTCCATCGACGAGGCCGAGCGTTACCTCAACGTGGCCCGCGACCTCAACCCCCACAACCCCGACGTGCTCAACAACACCGGTCTGCTCTGCCTGGCCAAGAAAGACTACGCCTTGGCGAAGTACTACTTCGAGGAGGCCAAGCGTCAAGGTAGCACCGATGCCGATGCCAATATCCCCATCCTCAACCTCAAGCAGGGCAACTACACCGAGGCCCAGAAGAGCCTCAAAGGCAACAGCTGCACCTACAACCTGGCCTTTGCCCAGCTGATGAACGACGAGACTGGCACCGCCATCCGCACCCTCGACTGCTGCCTCGACCAGAACGCCGACGTCAAGTACCTCCGTGCTGTGGCTTACGCCCGCCTCGGCGACAAGGCCAACTGCCTGAAGAACCTCAAAGCTTCCATCGACGACAAGTACGAGTACAAGCACAAAGCCGCCGTCGACACCGAGTTCAAGGAGTACTGGAACGACGAGGAGTTCAAGCTGATTATCAAGCTCTGGTAAATGATTCGTCGCCAGATTCCCAACATCATCACCCTGGGCAACTTGTTGTGCGGGGTGATTGCTATTATCGCCGCCGCCAATGGAGCCCTTCCCGAGGCCGCCGTATTCATCTGCTTGGGCATCTTCCTCGACTTCTTCGACGGCTTGGCGGCACGCCTGTTGGGTGTAGCTTCGCCGCTGGGGAAAGAACTGGACTCGCTGGCCGACGTAGTAACCAGCGGTGTGGCTCCGGGAGTCATCTTACTGTTTCTGCTTCAGTGGGGGAATCCCCTGATAAGCAACCTCGGCTTGCTGGCGTTACTCATGCCGCTCTTCGCCGCCTACCGCTTGGCCAAATTCAATCTCGACACCCGGCAGAGCCATTCCTTCCTTGGATTGCCCGTCCCCGCCAATGCCCTCATATGGGTAGGTTTGGCCTTCTATGCCGTCCCGTTCGGATATTGTCCATGCGGGATATGCGAGGGTTTAAATCCCCTTTTCAAGAATAACTATTTCCTCATCGCGCTCATCGTCGTCTCCCTTATCACCGACGTACTGATGGTCACCGAGATGCCGATGTTCTCGCTGAAGTTTAACTTCAAGGATATGAGCTGGAAGAGCAACAGCGTGCAGTACCTCTTCCTCATCGGCTGTGTGGCCATTGTCGCCGTCACACGCCAGTGGTACGCCATCTCGCTTATCATCCTTTGGTATATCATCCTCTCCGCAATCACACAGAAGAAACATGCTGAGTGAGCTGAAAAATATTGCTATCGCCGACTACGACTACCCGTTGCCCGAGGAGCGCATCGCCAAGTTCCCCATAGAACAGCGCGACCACTCCAAACTACTCTGCCTCAAGGGCGACGACATCTCAGAGCACCATTTTTACGACCTCCCCGACCTGCTGCCGCAGGACACCATGCTGGTCTTCAACGACACCAAGGTCATCCACGCCCGCCTCTTCTTCCGCAAGGAGACCGGCGCGGTGATAGAGGTCTTCTGCCTTGAACCCCACCAGATGCCCGTCGTCCAGGCCTTCGAGCAACGTGAACGCTGCACATGGACCTGCTTCATCGGCAATAACAAGAAGTGGAAAAGCGGTCCCTTGACGCTAGAATTCTCAATTCTCAATTCTCAATTCTCAATTCAGGCCACCCGCCGCGAGGCCGTGGGTAATGCCTGGGTGGTTGACTTCGAATGGACCGGTGGTTTGAGTTTTGCCGAGGTCATCGAGGCTGCCGGCGTCATCCCTCTGCCCCCCTATCTGAACCGTCAAGCCGAAGCCTCCGACGCCACACGTTACCAGACCGTCTACGCCCACCACGACGGCTCCGTGGCAGCCCCCACAGCAGGTCTCCACTTCACCCCCGAGGTATTCGACAACTTGAAAAGCAAAGGCATACAGACCGAATACATCACACTCCATGTCGGCGCCGGCACCTTCAAGCCCGTCAGTACCGACACCATCGGCGAGCACGAGATGCATGTGGAGCCTGTCCATGTCACCGCCGACAACCTGCGACACATCATCGCCCATCAGGGCAAGCCACTCATCGCCGTCGGCACCACCTCCGTACGCACCCTCGAGAGCCTTTACTGGTTCGGCGTGCAGCTCCAATCCAATCCCGACCTCGACCACATGCACGTCAACCAATGGGACCCCTACACTGTGTCGCAAGGTTCGGCCTTGCGGATGGATGAGTCCTATTCCAATATCCTCGCCTGGCTGGAGCGCCACGACACCGACCGCCTCGACGGCGAGACACAGCTCATGATAGCCCCCGGCTACCAGTATCGTGTCATCAATGGTCTCGTCACCAATTTCCACCAACCCAAGAGCACCCTCCTGCTGCTGGTCTCCGCACTCATCGGCGACCGATGGAAAGAGTGCTACCGCTATGCCCTCGACCATGGTTTCCGCTTCCTGAGCTACGGCGACAGCTGCCTATTTCTGAATTGAACACTGGGAATTGAAAATTGAGAATCAAAGACCCATGAAATATCAATTTTCAACCTTCTTTTCTCAATTATTACAGGCCATATTCCCCTCCACCTGCGCCTGTTGCGACGAAGTGTTGGTGAGCGGCGAACGCCAGATCTGTCTCCATTGCCTGACCTCCCTCTCCCGTACCTGCTACAGCAGCCACGACGAGAACCACACCGAACGGCTCCTCGGCGGACGCATCCACAACCTCCAGCACGCCACCTCGCTCTTCACCTTCCACAAAGACAATACCGTCCAGCGGCTCGTCCATGCCATGAAGTTCCACAAGAATAGCGACCTGTGTCTCCTCATGGGACGCCAGATGGGACTTGACCTGCTCCACTCCGGCCGCTTCGACGACATCGACCTGCTGGTCCCCGTACCCCTCCATTGGCGACGTCGCCTCCGCCGCGGTTACAACCAGAGCGAGCTGCTCTGTCGCGGCATCGCCGAAGTCATGCCTCGAGAGATCAACGCCAAAGCCCTCGTCCGACACCGCCACACCTCCCAGCAAAGCCGTACCAGCGCCGCCGAGCGTGAGAGCAACGTCATGGGTGCCTTCCGCGTCAAACATCCTGAGCAACTCGAAGGCCGTCATATCCTCCTCGTCGACGACGTCCTCACCACCGGAGCCACCCTCGTCAGCTGCTGCGACGCCCTCTCAGCAGTTAAAGACATCCGCATTAGCATCGCCACCCTCAGCATCGCCGGCTGAAAAAAAATTTGCACGGTTCAAAAAATAATACTATCTTCGTTGTTTGAAACCATGCGGAGCATTTTCCGCAAACCATTAATAGACAACAAAATATTATCATGAAATACAAGAGAATATTGCTTAAACTGAGCGGCGAGTCGCTCATGGGAAGCCAAAGCTATGGCATCAGTCCCGAGATGCTGACCCAATACGCCCTCGACATCAAAGGTGCCGTAGAGAAAGGATGCGAGGTAGCCATCGTCATCGGTGGCGGCAACATCTTCCGCGGCCTCAGCGGTGCCGCCAAGGGCATGGACCGTGTGCAGGGCGACTACATGGGCATGATGGCTACGCTCATCAACAGCATGGCCCTCCAAGCCGAGTTGGAACGTCAGGGTCTGAAGACCGAGCTGCTCAGCGGCCTGGCCATCGAGCCCATCTGCAAGGAGATGAGCCGTCGTCGCGCCATCGAGGCCATGCAGCAGGGCCGCGTCGTCATCATCGGCGGCGGCACCGGCAACCCCTATTTCACCACCGACACCGCCTCGACCCTCCGCGCCATAGAAATCATGGCCGACGTCATATTGAAAGGCACGCGCGTCGACGGCGTCTACACCGCCGACCCCGAGAAAGACCCCACAGCAACGAAATACCAGACCCTCAGCTACAGCGAAGCCCTCGAGAAGAAACTCAAGATTATGGATCTCACCGCCTTTGCGCTGGCCGAGGACAACAACCTGCCTATCTATGTCTTCGACATGAACCGCCCCGGCAACCTGCTGAAGGTGGTTGAAGGCGAAGAAATTGGTACCTTAGTTTGTAAATAATAATAAAACAATAACAATATGAACGACTTATCGAAAGCCTGCCTCGACGAGGCCAAAAACAGCATGCAGAACTCCATCAACTTCCTGGAGAAAGAGCTCGCCAAGATTCGTGCCGGCAAAGCCAATCCCGGCATGCTCGACGGTGTGAAAGTGGACTACTACGGCACCATGACCGAGATTAGCCAGGTGGCCAACATCAACACTCCCGATGCCCGCAGCATCGTCATCCAGCCGTGGGAGAAGACCCTCGTGGGTGCCATCAACAAGGCCATCCTCGACGCCAACCTCGGATTCACGCCGCGTCACGAAGGCGACATCCTGCGCATCACCGTTCCCCCGCTGACCGAGGAGCGCCGTAAAGAGCTCTGCAAGTCCGCCAAAGCGGAGATTGAGAATGCAAAAGTCAACATCCGCAACGTGCGTCGCAACGTCATGGATAAGGTGAAGAAGCTCAAAGACAAATCGGTCCCCGAAGACGAGGTGAAGCAGGTGGAGAAAGACCTTCAAGACATCACCGACAAGAACATCGCCGCGTGCGACAAGATTTACGCCGACAAGGAGAAAGAGATTATGAGCATCTAGGCAATCCTAGGTTCTCCTAGGCAAACCTAGAGTATCCTATGACCATTGTCAAACTGGCCTCTGTGGCCTCTACAAATAAGTATTGTGAAGTCCTCGACCTCGCTGAGGTGGAGGACTTTACTTGTTATTGGGCGTTGGAGCAGACTGCCGGCATTGGCCAGCGCGGCAACCACTGGGAGGCCGCACCCGGCAAAAACCTCACCTTTAGCCTTGTGCTCCACCCCACATTTCTCCCCGCTGACCGCCAGTTCAAGCTCACCCAAGCCCTCTCGCTGGCCCTCTGCGATTGCCTTAAGGACCTTAAGGACTCTCAAGACCTTAAGGTCAAATGGCCCAATGATATCTATGTGGCCAGCAAGAAGATCTGTGGCACCCTCGTTAGCACCCACATCTCCAATCAAGCAATCAAGCAATCAAACAATCACGCAATCATTTCCTCCGCCGTTTGTGGCATCGGACTCAATGTCAACCAGACGGACTTCCCCGACTGGGTACCCAATCCCACTTCGCTGGCTCTGCTCACAGGAAAAGAATACGAACTGGAGCCTCTCTTAAAAAAACTTCTTGCCTGTATCGAGACGAGATATAACGCTCTGAAGGCAGGCCAAGACCCCGGACAGGAATACCTCGCGCGTCTGTTGAATATAGATGTTCCCGCGCGCTATATATATAATGAAAGGGAAATCATCGCCACCATCACTGGCGTCGATTCTCACGGAAGACTCCTGCTCACCACCTCCGAGGGCCAGCAGCTCAGTTGCGGGATGAAAGAGATTACATGGCTGGGATAAGCCCTACTTTGCCGAGTGCATCATTTTCTTCACCAGCAGCGACACCACGGCTTCGCTTTCCTCTTCACTGTCAGCGCTGAAAATATAGAGCGTACGTTTTAGGTAGGAGATGCCTACGTAGCAACTGTTGGCCACATCAATCTGTTCATTCACCACAGGGGCGTTCTGACTCGGGTTGTTGCGGTTGCGACGGGCGAATGTCACCACATCGGCACCCTCGCGCAGGTCGTTCATCTGACTCTGCTGCAGCGGGCTGATGGAGAACTCCTTCATCATCCAGTTCCACCCGGCATCGTCGACAGCCTCGATGACCGTCACGTCCACCTGGGTCTTGCTGTTGATGGAGAAATTCGACACCGAAGCCACCTTGACATGAGGCTGCTTGGCGTAGCGCCGGTAGATATCGGTCTGAGCCGAGAGACCATAACACAGCGCAAACATCAATATGAGGACTGTCTTTTTCATGCCGAAAGGAATTTCCATATATCGTTGATTACCGCATCTTCGTCGCACTGTGTGTTGCAGACCACCACAGGCTTCTTGCTACGTTTAGCAGCCGGTTTCTCGGCCTTTATCACCGTTGCCTCCTCTTTGGCTTCCACTCTGTTGATCTCACTGGCAGAGGCCATCAGCACCGGGGCTTCCTCGTCCTTCACCTCCTTCGCCGCAGGCTGAGGCACCTCTTGTCGAGCCTCCTCTACCGCTGCAGACGTCTCGGTAACGACATTCGTCTCAGCCGTCAACCCTTGACGTTCCTGCCCGGGAGTGGCAAACCATATTCCAGCTCCTATCAGCACAAGTCCGGCCATGACAAACGAGACGGCACGTATCGTGCGTCGCCGTATGATAGCATCAGCCTTGCAGAAAGCGTCTTCCATCACCTCGTCCTTGCGCGTAAGTATACTCAGCTCGGCAAGTTCCTTGTCGGAGATTGTTCCCTGCTGGTACTTTGCCAGCAGTTCCTGAATGGCATCTTTTCTCATAATTCTTCCTCCATTCTTTTTTTCAGATAATCTTTCGTTTTTGCGATAATTCTTTTGGTCTTTGCTACACTGATTCCCACCTTCTGGGCAATATCGTCGACCGTATAGTTCTCTTCATAGTGCAACTCTATCACTGCCCTGTCGAGGAAAGACAACTCGTTCTTCACTTTCCTCAGCACACTGAGCTGCTCTTCGTGTTCCGGATCGGACACCAGCATCCACTCGTCGATTTTATTCAGACGGCTGTTGTGTTTCAGCATGTCGATGCATTTGTTCTTCAATGCCTGACGGCAATAGAAGTACGGATCCTTCACATTATGATGCACCATCGTGTTCACCACAGCGTCCTGGACAGCATCTTTCGCATCCTGGTCATCTTTGAGCATAGCGACAGCCATAAGGTAAAAGTCGAAATAGTGATCGACTAGTATTTGCCTTTTTTCTGTCTTTTTCATAATGTGTAGACGCGGGACACGCATTTTTGGCTCATTTTTTAACATTTTTTTTCCAAGCCGGTATCTCTTTTAACATTTCCAGACGACCGCCCTGGTAGTCCACCCTCACCACAACCTGCTGATTTCCATTTGTCAACAACAGCATCGGCACATGCAGAACTGTATTGTAACGACAGGCTTGGTCGCAGACTTTCTGGGTGAGCGGGATTTCACTTTTTTTGCATTCCACAATCATCCAAGGATTACCGTCGCGGTAGACCACGATGTCGCAGCGGCGTGTCATGCCGTTCACCGTGATGGCGCCCTCCACCTGCATCACCTCCAGTGGATATCCGTAGCCCTCATGCATCCGTACGATGGTGTGCTGCCGCACCCACTCCTCGGGGGTCAGCGCCACCCACCGCCGCCGGACAGGGTCGAACACCTCCTGGTGACTATCGTTCACGCGGGTCAAGACTTCAGTATATGGTGCTTTCGTCGCCACCTTCTTCTTCCTGTTGTTGCTGACGTTGTTTTAATCCATTATTGATTTTCCATGAGAATCCGAGGGTGACAGAGGGCGAGAGACGCTTGGATTTCACCACACGGTTCAGCTGCTCGTTGTGGGTAGTATGGCCCCATCCGCCAGTGCAGAGCACGTCGCCGACACGCAGGCTGATGGTACCTCGGCGCTGGAAGACATCCTTCTTCACCGCGAGGTCCACCCAATAGCTGGCATCCATATCGGTCTGGAGGTCGAGCCACGGCGCCCAGTACTGGCCGCTGAGCTGTATAGTCCAGTCGCCAGGAAGTGTCATGAACGAGTTGAATTTGCCGCTGGCCTGGAACGATTCCTTGTCCTTGTTGTCGAGCAAGGCGGTACCTTCGATGCGGTTCTCATAGAGATTCACGCTGACATTGAGTTTCCACCAACTGAAGACTTGCCAGTCGACGATAAACTCGAGGCCGTAGTTGTAGCCGCTGGCGAGGTTCTGCCATGTCGAGGCCCAATAGCCGTCATACTCGGGGTTGTAGGGCTCCCACCACGAATAGTGAGCAGCGCTGGCGGAGTCCCACACGTAGCCGTAGCGCGTCATCATATTGGTAGTCTGGCGGAAGTAAGCGGAAGTAAATATGTTCCACTTACCAAGGCCGAGGTTATAGCTGAGTTCAAAGGCATTGGTGTACTCAGGGTCGAGATTGGGGTTGCCAAAGTTGAGCTGCTGACCCTCGCGTACCTCCATGTAGGGGTTGAGGTCCCACATGTGGGGACGGCGCACACGGCGCGAATAGCTGAGCTGCAGGCCCTGGTCGTCGTTGATCTTATACGACAGGTGCAGTGTGGGATAGAGCTGCCAGTATTTTTTGTCGACGGGCGGCGTGGCGGCGTGGTTGCGGTCCTCGCCGTAAGTGGATGCAAACTCGCCGCGCAGTCCCGCCTGCAGCGAGAGAGCCTCGGTGAGGCTGCCACCTAGGGTGGCGTAGACGGCATGCACCTGCTGGGTGTAACGGAAATGGGTAGAGGAGAGCGAGTCGTAGTAACTGTAAAGGCTGTGACCGGCGTTATACTCGGTACGGGTATAGTCAGCCCGCTGGTCGGGCCAGTCCATACGGCCCTCATAACCTGTCTCAAGGCGCCAGCCTTCCCTGCCCAAGAAAGAGTCGAGCGGACGCAGCCAGTTGAGTTTGAGGTTCAGTGCCTGGTGATGGTTCTTGGTCTTACTCTCACGCAAGTAATAGTTGTCCCAGTTGGCGATGGTATTGGCATGGGACTGCTCCTGGGCGCCGTCGCCCTTCACCCTGCGGGTACTGAAGGTGGCGTCGAACGTCAACTCCTCATCCTTTCGGTCGAATTTCTTCGTGTAGAGGAGGTTGAACGAGTGGTTGAAGTTGCGGTTGTTGCTGTGCGAGCTTTGGTCGTAGCGCAACGAGTCGCCATATAGCAAGTCGTGGGAGTAGATATCGGCATTGCGCTGGCGGTTGCCGCCACGCAGCTGGTAAGAGAGCAACAGGCTGTTGTGCTCGTCGAAATAGTATTCGCCACCCACCTTGATGCTGCCCATGGTGTTGGGGTTCACGCTGTACTCGTTGATAGAGTCGTGACTGCGTGCCACACCGCCCTGAAGGCGTTCGATATCGGTGGTGCCGTAGTGTCCACGGGCGCGACGTCCCAAATCGGCATTGAGGAAGAGGTTATACTTCTCGGTGGTGTAGTTGAGGCTCACGTTGCCCATCACCGTGGGGATGAACTGATCCATCTCACTGGGAATATTGAAGGGCAGCGGAGCGCCGACATCGAGGCTGGCCACGCCGTTGAGACCCAAAGCACCGGCGGTGCGGTCCTTGAGTTTGATATTGATGATGCCACTCATGCCCTCGGGGTCGTATTTCGCCGAAGGGTTGGTGATAACCTCCACATTCTCCACCGTCGAGGCAGGAATCTGCTCCAGCAGGGTAGCCAAGTCTGAGGCCAGCAGCTCGCTGGGGCGGCCATTGACAAGCACCTTGACATTGGTGGAGCCACGCAGTGTCACGTTGCCGTCGTTGTCGATGGCCACACTGGGGACCTGCTCCAGCACATCGGTGGCGGTGCCACCGCCAGCCACAATATTCTTGTCCACATTGACCACACGCTTGTCGAGCTGGTATTCCACCATCGAACGCTCGGCGGTAATCTCCACCGCCTCCATCATGGTGCCTGACATCTTCAGCTGCACCTTGCCGACATTCACGTCGCGGTGGCGGTCGTTGAGGGTCACAGGGTCAGTATAGTACCAGGTGTCGTAGCCGATGAAGGTGACACGCAGGATGTAACGGCCATAGGGTGCCGTCAGAGAGAAGCTGCCATTGCTCTCACTCACGGTGCCGTTCACCAGCGTCGAGTCACTGGCCTTCAGCAAGGCGATATTGGCATACTCGATATTCTCACCCGAGCGCTTGTCCACCACACGGCCACGCACGCCTCCCTGCTGCGCCAACAATGAATTGAAAATTGAAAATTGAAAATTGAAAATTATGCTAGCGCAAAAAACGACCTTCAGAAATCTTCTCATTTGTCTAAACTCCTTATCTCCTGTCTCCTTATCTCCTTTTACTGCTTCGGCTGACGCACATAGTGGGGCATTTCGAAGGGTATCTCTATCGAATACTCAATAAGGCCACCGAAAGAGCCGTCCTCTTTGTACCAGGGAGTCTGGTAGATCAGTTTCTTCACCTTACTGCCGTCGGCAAGGGTCTTCTCAATGGTGTAGGCGTTGAGTTCCTGATGTTCCAGCAAACCCTTGAGTTTGGTCTTCGCCGGCTCAGGGTGGCAGTTCATCAGATTATAGCCCACGATTTTCTTCCCGTGACTATTCACGTCGGCCGAATGTTGGTTCATATCCAAAATATTGCCCTCGGCGTCACACACCGTGATGGCGATATTCGTCAATCCTTCAAAATATTGTTCCATAATAGCTGTTCAACGAGACAAAATTAAAGGTTAATGGCCAAAGCGCTTGCGTCAGCCTCTTTAACCATTAACCTTTAAACGTTAATCGTTACCTTATTTGCACTGCAGGGCAGCGAGGGCGATGCTGTAAAGCTTGGTGTTCATGCTGTCGCCACGGCTGGTGAGGACACAGGGAACCTTGGCACCCATGACCATGCAGGCGAGCTCGGCGTGAGCAAACTTGGTGCAAGCTTTGTAGAAGATGTTGCCAGACTCGATGTTGGGGAACAGCAGGCAGTCGGCATCACCGGCGACCTCGCTGGTGAGCTTCTTGGTCTGGGCGCTCGCCTTGTCGATGGCGCAGTCGAGGCTCAGAGGACCGTCGACGATGGCACCGGGAATCTGGCCACGCTGGCTCTGCATACCCAGCCATGCGGCTTCGGCGCAAGCGGGCATTCCGATGGAGACCTGCTCGGTAGCGGCGAGGACGGCCACTTTGGGTTTGGGGTTCTCAAGGCTCTTGGAGACCTGGATGAGGAAGTTCATGATGGCGGTCTTCTGCTTGAAGTCGGGAGCGGGGATGATGGCCATGTCAGAGCAGCAGAGCAGCTTGTGGTAGGCGGGAACCTCCATGACAGCCATGTGGGTCAGCATATCGTTCTTCTTGCCGGGCATGAGGCCGCTTTCCTTGTTGAGGATGGCACGCATATACTTATCGGTGGAGAGCAGACCCTTCATCAGGAAGTCGGCCTTGCCTTCATTAATCAGGGCCACAGCCTTGGCACCAGCCTTGTTGTCGTTGGCCTCCTGAATCATCTCAAACTTGTTGGGATCAATACCCTCCTCAGCGCAGACCTTCTTCATGGTCTCGATGTCGCCCACGAGGGTAGCCTCAACGATACCGCGGTCGATGGCAGCGCTGACAGCACCAATGGTGTGGCTATCGTTAGCATAAGCAACGGCTAATCTTTTTTTACCTTTCGATTTGACCAGTTCCAGCAGGTCGTCAAGTTTTGTAATCATCTTATTAATAATTTTTTAATAGTTAATAAATCAATATTTGAAACTGCAAATATACAACATTATATGGAAACCACCAAATAAAAATAAAATTATAAAAAAATTTGCCAGTTCGAAAAATGTTCGTACCTTTGCAGCGGAATGAGAGAGGTCGAAAACCTCTCTTTTTGTTAGTTATGATAGAGAAAATCAAGATATTAGAGCTAGTAAACAGCGCACTGGAAGGCAGCGATAAATTCCTCGTGAGCCTCAAAATCACGCCTGACAACCGCATCTTTGTCGACATCGACGGCGACAACGGCGTCAACATCGACGACTGTATCGAATTGAGCCGTGCCATCGAAAGCCAACTGGACCGCGATGCCGAGGACTTTGAGCTCAACGTCTCCTCCGCCGGCGCCGACCAGCCGCTGAAACTAGTCCGCCAATACCGCAAGAACGTGGGTCGCGACCTCGAGGTGGTCACCCTCGACGGCGAACGCGCCGAGGGCACCCTTGAAGACGCCAGCGACGACGGCATCGTCATCCGCACCCCCGGCACCAAGAAACAGCCCGCCGAGACGCTCCGCTTCGCCTACAAGGACATCAAGAGCGCCCGCGTGGCAATAAAGTTCTAGGAAAACCTAGGATTGCCTAGGAATGCCTAGGAGCACCTAGGAAAGCCTAGAAAAAAAAACAAGAAACAAAGAAAACAAATAATAACAGCAATGAAGACCTTAGACTTGAGTGGTTCCTTTCAGGAATTCAAGGAATTTAAGAACATCGACCGCGAAACGCTGATGCGCATCCTCGAAGAGGTATTCCGCACCGCCCTGGCCAAACGCTACGGCTCGGAAGACAATTTCGACATCATCGTCAACATCGACAAGGGCGACCTCGAAATCTTCCGCAACCGTACCATCGTCGAAGACGGTGCCGTGGAGGACGACAGCCGCGAGATTGCGTTGAGCGACGCTCAGAAGATTGAATCGGACTTCGAGGTCGGTGAGGAGTGCTCCGAGCCCATCCTCATGACCGACTTCGGCCGCCGCGAGATTCTTAGCATCCGCCAGAATCTTGTCAGCAAGATTCAGGACTACGAGAAGAGCCTTATCTTCCAGAAATACAAGGAGAAAGTCGGCGAGATCATCGTCGGCGAGGTCTACCAGCCCTGGAACAAGGAGGTACTCATCCTCGACGAGGAGAAGATCGAGTTGGTGCTGCCCAAGAGCGAGCAGATTCCGGCCGACCACTTCCGCAAAGGCGACACCGTACGTGCCGTGGTGCTGAAGGTGGAGATGAAGAACAACAACCCCGTCATCATCCTCAGCCGTACCAGCCCCATCTTCCTTGAGCGCCTGCTCGAGGCCGAGGTGCCGGAAATCTACGATGGCCTCATCACCATCAAGAACATCGTCCGCCAGCCCGGCGAGCGCGCCAAGGTGGCCGTCGAGAGCTACGACGACCGCATCGACCCCGTGGGAAGCTGCGTGGGTGTCAAGGGTGGTCGTATCCACGGCATCGTCCGCGAGCTCCGCAACGAGAACATCGACGTCATCAACTATACCACCCGCGTGGACCTCATGATCCAGCGCGCCCTCTCCCCCGCCAAGGTCAGCAACATCAAGATCAACGAGGAGAACAAAACCGCCGAGGTCTTCATGCAGCCCGACCAGGTCAGCCTGGCCATCGGCAAGGGCGGCTACAACATCAAACTGGCCTCCAAGCTCGTCGGCTACGAGATCGAGGTCTACCGCGACACCGACGAGGACTACGACGATGTGGCACTCGTGGAATTCAACGACGAAATCGACCAGTGGATCATCGACGAGCTCATCAAGATTGGCTGCGACACCGCCAAGAGCGTGCTCGCGCTGCCTAAGGAAGAGCTCATGACCCGCACCGACCTCGAAGAAGAGACCATCGACCACGTCATTGAGGTGTTACAATCGGAGTTTGAATAAAACAAAGCTGAAAAGATAAAAAGTTGAAAAGATAAAAAGTTGCAGAACCTTTTAATCTTTCAGCGACCAAAGGGAGCGCAACCTTTAAACTTTTAAACCATTAAAAAGAAAAGCTGAAAAGATAAAAAGTTGAAAAGATAAAAAGTTGCAGAACCTTTTAATCTTTCAGCGACCAAAGGGAGCGCAACCTTTAAACTTTTAAACCGTTAAAAAGAAAGGACTCGACAATATGGCAAGTTTCAGACTGACAAAAGTAGCCAAGGATTTCAACGTGGGCATTCAGACCCTCGTGGAACACCTGGCCAAGAAGGGGCATCAGGTGGACGCCAACCCCAACACGAAGATTAGCGAGGAGCAGTATGAACTGCTGGCCACAGCTTTCCAAGGCGAACGCAAAGTGAAAGAGGAAGCCGATAAAATTGAGCTGATGACCACTGGCAGCAACCAGGTGGTGGAGCTTGCCCCGAAGGAGGAAGCCGAGAACGAACATGAGGAGGTGATCATCAAGAACTACACCCCCATCAAGAGCCAGGCCGAACCCGAGCCCAAAGCCGAGCCCGAACCGGAACCGGAACCCGAGCCCGAGCCCGAGCCCGAGGTGGCAGAGCCCGCTGAAGACGCAGAGAGCAAAGAAGAAGCTCCCGAGCCCGTCGAGGAGCACGAACCCGAGCCCGAGGCTCCCGCCGTACAGCAGGACCCCAACAGCCCCTTCAAAGTGGTGGGCACCGTGGACCTCAGCGCCCTCAACCAGCGCATGCGTCCCGAGAAGAAGAAAAAGGCCAAGAAAGGCGAGAAAAACGAGCCTGCCGTGGCACCGGCTGCCGCCGCCAAACCCAAAGCGGAGAAAGTCGAAGCGCCCAAGCCCGAACCACAGCCCGCTCCCGAGCCCGAAGTGGTCGAAACACCCAAGCCCGTCGAGCCTGCCAAGCCCGAGCCCGAATTCATCCAGACCCAATACACCAAACTCGAAGGCCCGAAGGTGCTGGACAAGATTGACCTCAGTCAGTTCAGCAAGGACGGCGCCGACACCCCCGGCAGCAAACGCAAACGCAAACACACCAAAAAGGACGCCGTCAGCGCCCAGGAGGTGAAGAAGATTGGCGCCGAGGTGGCCAAGAAGGAGAGCAAGGAGAAGGAGAAAGCCAAGAAGGAGAGCCAGCGTCTGGCTGCCCAGCAGCAACAGGTTCCTGGCAAGAAGAAGAAAAAGAAAGAGGAGAAGAAACCCGTCGAGATCGACGACAACGAGATCGAGAAGCAGATACGCGACACCCTCGCCCGCCTCTCCCCCATGGGCAAGAGTAAGACCTCCAAGCACAACCGCGAGAAGCGCCAGAAGGTGCACGCCCAGATGGAGGAGGAGATGATGCACGAGATGGAGCAGCAGAACGTGCTGCAGGTGACCGAATTCGTTACCGCCAACGAGCTGGCCACCATGATGAACGTGCCGGTGACCAAGATTATCGCCACCTGCATGAGCGTCGGCATCTTCGTGAGTATCAACCAGCGTCTCGACGCCGAGACCATCAAGCTCATCGCCGACGAGTTCGGCTTCGAGGTCAACTTCGCCTCCGAGGATGTGGTCAACACCATCCACAAGATTGAAGAAGAGGACAAGCCCGAGGACCTCGTGCCGCGCAACCCCATCATCACCGTCATGGGTCACGTCGACCACGGTAAGACCTCGCTGCTCGACTATATCCGCAAGACCAACGTCATCGCCGGCGAGGCGGGCGGCATCACCCAGCACATCGGTGCTTACGAGGTGCAGACCGCCGACGGACGCAAGATCACGTTCTTGGATACCCCCGGTCACGAGGCCTTCACCGCCATGCGTGCCCGTGGTGCCAAGATGACCGATATCGCCATCATCGTCATCGCCGCCGACGACAAGATTATGCCGCAGACGGTCGAGGCCATCAACCATGCCCAGTCGGCTGGTGTGCCCATCGTCTTTGCCATCAACAAGATTGATAAACCCGGTGCCGACCCCGACCGCATCAAGACCGAGCTGGCCAACATGAACCTCCTCGTCGAGGAATGGGGCGGTAAATACCAGAGCCAGGACATCAGCGCCAAGAAGGGTATCGGCGTCGAGGAACTGCTCGAGAAAGTTATCCTCCAGGCCGACATCATGGAGCTCAAGGGCAACCCCAACAAGCGCGCCAAGGGCGTCGTCATCGAGAGCGCCCTCGACAAGGGCCGTGGCTATGTGGCCAAACTGCTGGTGCAGGAAGGCACCATGCGCAAGGGCGACCCCATCGTCGCCGGTGCCGTGGCCGGACGTGTCCGCGCCATGTACAACGAGCGCAACCAGGAGGTCATGTCCGCCGGTCCTTCGCAGCCTGTGCTGCTCCTCGGCCTCACCGGCGCCTGCCAGGCTGGCGACACCTTCAACATTATGGAGAACGAGAAAGAAGCCAAGGATATCGCCGCCAAGCGTACCCAGCTCCAGCGTGAGCAGGGCATCCGCACGCAGACCCACCTCACCCTCGAGGAAATCGGCCGCCGCCGCGCCCTCGGCAACTTCAAGGAGCTCAACATCATCGTCAAGGGCGATGTCGACGGCTCCGTGGAAGCCCTCAGCGACTCGCTGCTCAAGCTCAGCAACGAAGAGGTGCAGGTCAACGTCATCCACAAGGGTGTGGGCCAGATCTCGGAGAACGACGTCACGCTGGCCATGGCCTCCGACGCCATCATCGTCGGCTTCCAGGTGCGTCCCTCTGTGGGCGCCCGCAAGATGGCCGAGACCGAGCATATCGACATCCGCCTCTACAGCATCATCTACGACGCCATCAACGAACTTAAGGACGCCATCGAGGGCATGCTCGCCCCCGAGACGCAGGAGAAGATCGTCGCCAACCTCGAGATCCGCGAGACCTTCAAGATCAGCAAGGTCGGCACCATCGCCGGCTGTATGTGCCTCGACGGCAAGATCAACCGTCAGAGCAACATCCGCATCATCCGCGACGGCATCGTGGTCTACACCGGCAAGCTCGCCTCCCTCAAGCGCTTCAAAGACGACGTCAAAGAGGTTGTCAGCGGCCAGGACTGCGGCTTGAACATCGAAAACTACAACGACATCAAGGTCGGCGACATCGTCGAAGCCTACGAAGTCATCGAAATAAAGCGCAAATTATAAGAATGCGTTAATGTGGGAATTTGTTAATTTGTGAATCAATTAAGAATGTGTTAATGTGGGAATTTGTTAATTTGTGAATCAATTAAGAATGTGTTAATGTGGGAATTTGTTAATTTGTGAATCAATTAAGAATGTGTTAATGTGGGAATTTGTTAATTCGTGAATCAATAAGGATGCGTGAATTTGTTAATTCGTTAGTCTTTGAATCATGAGGGCAGAAGGAGCGTTATATGACAAGAGTAAGGCGTTTGCGCTGGGTGTGATTGCCTTGTGCAACGAATTGCGTGAGAAAGGTGAATATGTCATGTCCAAGCAGATTCTCAAATCAGGCACAAGCATTGGAGCAAACTACTGCGAAGCTGTCTGTGCCGAGAGTCCTCAAGACTTTATACACAAAGTGTCCATCTCCCTCAAAGAAGCAAATGAGACATATTTCTGGCTCGACCTTTTACATGACAGTAAATACCTTGATGATGAACGGTATAACCAAATGAAAGCACAGGTAGAAGAACTATACAAAATGCTCAACGCCTCAGCAATAACCGTCAAACAAAGGCTCAAGAAAGACTAACACATTCAAAAAGACTAACAAATTTACATGTTAACGAATTGACGAATTTAAAAAGACTAACACATTAACATATTTACAAATTAACACATTCAAAACCTGCCTCCTTAGTTCAACGGATAGAATAGAGGTTTCCTAAACCTTAGATGAGGGTTCGATTCCCCCAGGAGGTACAAAAAAATGTCAAAAACGGCACCGCAGCAACGGTGTCGTTTTTTTCTTTATAGTTTTTTAACACATCCTCTTTTTACTCTAGTTCAATATGTTGCAATGCCATTGCAACATTTTTTTCAAAAAAGAGTCAAGGTAACACCTTCCGGGCCTTATATTATATATATCACCCTCCCCTTTCCAACGCGACTTCCTCCATACTTCGACGTTCGTTTAACGATTGTAAAACGTTATTCGAACGTTAAACGAACGTTATACTAGCATTTAAAACATTAATTCATATACAATTACAAAACACATTAAAACATATCGAATTATGAAAAGACAGAAACCTATGGGACTGCTCATCAACGGCAGTCTGAAGCGGAGCGGCGTCACCTTCTACCTCCGCAACGGCAAAATGATAGCACGTTCGGCGCATACCCGCCAACCCAAACGGCGCACCCGTGCGCAGTTCATCGCGCGGCAGCAATTGTCCCACAGCAGCCGTCTGTGGACGCTCCTCAAATGGGCCGCCGAGCCCACCTTTGAGAGTCCCACCACGGCCTACGGCCGTTTCGTGAGCCTCATGCGCCGCACGCCGGTGGTTTTCATCCCCTGCCACAGTCCCCTCGATGGCGCCACCCTGCTGTTGCCCGGCATGCCTGTGAGCGACGGCGTGCTGCCCGTCGTCGAGCAGCACCTCGGCGAGGTCGACGGCACCTCTGCCCTCCTCACCAACCTCTCCGCCGCCGACCTCCAGCGTGGCGACATCCTGAGGCTCTACACCCTATTCCAACGCATCGAAGAGCGTTGTCCCAGGGTGCGAATCAAAGCCAACGACCTATCCCTCGACGACTTCCAGACCGTCGACGGTCACCTCGCCCTGGTGTCTGCCGACTTCTCCGACGTGATGAAGGGCTGGGCCCTCGTCCACCTCCGTCCCAAAAGGAATAGCAGCCGCCACCCCGAATACCTGTGCAGTACGCAGACCGTCGTCACCCGCTGTACCTATTACGCCCCCTTCACCACCGAAGAAGCCCTCCTCGCCGCCGCCCAAAGCTACGGTGGACTGACAGAAAACTCATCTATAGCATATTAGAAAAAAAACCTTGGCAGCTTGTAAAAAAAACTGTATATTTGCAGGTGTAAAAACGACATGATTAATAACGTATTAGTAAGAAAAACAGAGAAATAGTAAACATCAACTTACGGCGCGTTTCGGACGCGGGTTCAGTCGCCACAACCTTGTGAATATGAGAAAGTTCTACCTGGCTACCCCAATTGTCAGTCAGTGACTGACAATTTGAGCTGGATGCATATTTGCGTCTTGATGCAGGCAGAAGACGACCTTGAACGTAATTTTTACGAGAAAGAGTGCATCGCTCAAAAGTGGGATGTGCGCACTTTGAAACGACTGATGCGCCCATCAGTTTCAAGACTTTGAAATACAGGCTGCTTGCCTTGCATCTGCCGCAGATTCTCGCCAACAATGTCGGGGAGGGAACAAACCAAATGTAGCATGCAGGTAATAGATCAAATGCCTATTAGTGAGACAATTGCCCTATCGATGATATAATTATCAATAGTAAAGTTTTTTTGTCAACTCAAGAATTATTTGTACCTTTGCAAATTCAATTTAAAAGAAATGCCAAACAGATGTCTATATGCAAATACCTTTAAGGAATTCCTTGAGCAGGAACGCCTTGCTGTTTTGGGCACTCTCCATAGCAACTATCATGGCGACGCATTGACTACAACCGACGAGGCCTGGATGGGCGAGATAGACATCATGCAACAGGTATTGATACCTTGGAAGGGTGAGAACGCGCAAATAATCTTCGAATACGAAATACCGCGATTGGGCAAGCGCATCGATGTGGTCCTGTTGCTTCGTGGCATCATATTCTGTCTTGAATTTAAGGTAGGACAAAAAGATGTCCTGCAAGCCGATGTGGAACAGGTGATGGATTATGCACTCGACCTGAAGAACTTCCATCGTTTCAGTCACGACCGAGTGATTGTTCCCGTCCTTGTACCCACTAAGCGCACCACTTCTTCAACGACGTTTCAGCCGTCTGTCTACGACGACCAGATATACAACCCACTTATTTCGGGTGCTGACCATCTCCAGACGTTAATCTCCAACGTTCTGAATCACGCACACGCCACAGAAGACAAGAGCTCAATAACCGATTGGCTCATCAGCCCTTACACGCCTACGCCCACCATTATCGAGGCGGCACGAGCGCTCTATGAGAACCACTCAGTGGAAGATATCACCCGCCACGAGGCCGACAAAGTCTCTACCGACCGCACCATCAACTACATTCTTCAGGTCATCCAGCGAAGCAAAGCTCATAACAAGAAGAGCATCTGTTTTGTGACTGGCGTCCCCGGTGCCGGCAAAACACTAGTAGGTCTCGATGTAGCCATCAAACAGACCTATCAGAATGGCGAGTTAGATAAGGAAAACGGAGCTGTTTACCTTTCGGGCAACGGTCCTTTGGTAGCTGTGCTGACCGAAGCATTGGCCCGCGATAACCAGAAGAAATGTACTGAAAGGGGAGAAAAGAAACGTCTTTCTGACTCGCGACGCGAAGTCAGCGAGTTCATCCAAATCATCCACCGCTACCGCGACAATATGCTTGCCAAAATAAAGAATCCCGTGGAGAATGGCGTGGTGGAGATTGACCCCGAAAAAGCCATCCGGTTGGAGCATACTGGCTATGGAGAGGTGGAGCACGTGGCCATCTTCGACGAAGCTCAGCGCAGCTGGACACACAAACGTATTGCCGACTATCTGAAACGTGGCGGAACTTACGGCAACAAGCTCAAAGTACCCAACTTCCCTATGTCTGAGGCCGAGTTCCTCATCTGGTCGCTCGACCAACGCGAGGATTGGGCCGTCATCGTCTGTTTGGTAGGTGGCGGTCAGGAAATCAACACCGGTGAGGCCGGCATTACAGAATGGATCAAGGCACTCAATAATCAGTTCCGACATTGGAATATCTTTATATCCGACAAGCTGACAGATGCTGAATACGCAGAAGGACGAGTTAATGAACTGCTCGCGGAGAACAACAAGGTAACATTCTCCGACGATCTGCATCTGGCTGTCAGCCTTCGTTCTTTCCGTGCAGAAACCCTATCCGCCTTCGTACATTCGCTACTCTCTTTTCGTCCAGATGCTGTCGAATTGTATCGAGATGTGGCTGGTCGAAATTATCCCGTCGTGCTTACACGCGATATGGATACTGCCCGCAAGTGGCTTCGCAATAAGGCTCGTGGCACCCAACAGACGGGCGTTCTTGTTACCAAAGTGGCAGCCCGTTTCAAGCCGCTGGCCGTTAATGTGTTGCCTCAGGACGAGGACAATGCCGTTCATTGGTTCCTCGAAGATAAGACCGACGTCCGTTCATCGAACTACCTGGAGGATGCCGCCACCGAGATACAGGTACAGGGATTGGAACTCGACTACGCCTGTATCCTGTGGGATGCTGATATGCGTTGCGAGAATGGCGAGTGGAAATACTACAAGTTCAATGGGCGCAACAAGTGGACACCAGAGAACAACGAGGAGAACCAAAAATACATGCTCAACGCCTACCGCGTACTTCTGACACGTGCCCGTCAAGGAATTGTTATCTGCGTTCCAAAAGGCAATTCCAACCTAACACCAGAAGGCTATCCCGAAGACCCCACACGCTTGCCCGAGTTTTATGATGGGACGTTTAACTATTTGAAATCGCTAGGTATAAAAGAAATTTAATTCAAAGAGAATGATTGCATTCATAGATACAGAGGTCGGCATTGATTCGAGACGTACGATGGACTATGGTGCGATACGGGAAGACGGTGCGCAAATTCATTCCCGTTCCCTTAGCGATTTCGCTCTTTTCATAAAAGACTGTGGATTCGTATGTGGGCATAATATCATCCATCACGACTTACAGTATCTTCATATTCCGCAACAGATTCACGCAATAGATACACTTTATCTTTCTCCACTCCTGTTTCCGCAAAGACCTTATCACCGTTTGGTAAAGGATGACAAACTTCAGGTAGATGAGCTGAATAATCCGTTGAATGATGCTATCAAAGCGCGAGACCTTTTTTATGACGAATTAACAGCATGGAAACGCTTGCCCGAAAGACGAAAAACCATCTATTATCTGTTACTCCGCAATGTAGCGGAGTTTAAGGCGTTCTTTGAATATATTGGCATAGACATTTCTTTCCCCTTTAGCTGGGTTGTTGCTGATATTATCAGACAGGAATACAAAGGTTATATATGCAGCAATGCCAATGTTGCTGCGGTTGCAGACAAATATCCTGTGGAATTGGCATTTGCTCTATCTCTCATAGGGGTTGGTGACCCTGGTTCAATTACTCCTCCCTGGGTTGTGCACACATATCCGAAGGTGACAAATGTGATTCACCTACTATGCGGTACACCTTGTGATGGGTGTGAGTATTGCAACAAGCGGCTCGATGCACATGCAGCACTAAAGGAGTTTTTTGGATATAAGGAATTTCGACTTTTCGACGGAGTCCCCATGCAACAACAAGCGGTAGAAAGTGCTATTCGAAACGAATCTTTGCTATGCATTTTCCCAACAGGAGGAGGGAAAAGCCTGACATTTCAACTGCCAGCACTCCTTTTCGGGCGTAATGAACGGGGATTAACCGTGGTTATTTCTCCCCTTCAGTCGCTAATGAAGGACCAAGTGGACAATCTTTCCAGTCGAGGTATTTCTACAGCTGTAACGATAAACGGTCTGCTCGATCCCATAGAACGTTCCGCTGCCATTCAACAGGTGTCGGAGGGTACTGCCGATATGTTATACATTTCCCCAGAGATGTTGCGAAACAAAACCATCGAGCGATTGTTATTGGGACGAAACGTAGTTAGATTTGTTATCGATGAAGCTCACTGTTTCTCCGCTTGGGGGCAAGATTTCCGTGTGGATTATCTGTATATAGGCGTTTTTATCCGACATATACAGGAGCAAAAGAAACAGAAGAATCCTATTCCTGTCAGCTGCTTCACAGCTACCGCAAAGCCCAAGGTAGTTGCTGATATTTGCGACTATTTCAGGCAGAAAATAGGTGTAGAGTTGCGGCTCTTCACAGCGAGTTCTGAGCGAAAGAATCTACGTTATTCTGTTCTGCAAGCGAACACTCACGATGAAAAATACCATCTGCTCCGGTCATTGCTCATTGGACGATCCTGTCCTGCTATTGTATACTGTGCCCGAACCAAACGCACTAAGGAGCTGGCAGCAAAGTTAAGGTCGGATGGAATAAGAGCCCTCCCATTTAACGGCAAAATGGAAGCGGCAGACAAGATTCGCAACCAAGAGGCTTTTATGAGCGGTGATGCTCAAGTGATTGTTGCCACATCTGCCTTTGGTATGGGTGTAGATAAAAAAGATGTCGGATTGGTTGTCCACTATGATATTAGCGATTCGTTGGAGAACTATATACAGGAGGCAGGTCGTGCAGGACGTGATCCCAATATGGAGGCCGACTGTTATGTGCTATATTCCGACAACGATCTTGATAAACATTTCATACTTCTCAATCAGACAAAGCTTTCTCTAAGCGAGATTAGACAAGTGTGGAGGGCTGTCAGAGATATGACTGTACAACGTCCCACAATTGGTTGTTCAGCCTTGGAGATTGCACGTAAGGCCGGATGGAACGACGATGTACCGGATATTGAGACACGTGTCCGTGCAGCATTAGCAGCGCTGGAAAATGCAGGATTTATTATTAGAGGAAGCAATTCGCCACATCTGTTTGCCACTGGAATTACCGTGAATACGATGGACGAAGCCAGACATCGCCTGTCTATTTCTCCTCTCTTCGATGATACCACACGGGAACAATCTGCACGAATAATTGGTTCATTAATAAGTAGGCGTGCTACCTCTGCAAACAACAACGAGGCGGAAAGTCGCATAGATTATCTTGCCGACCTGCTTGGGATGACCAAAGAGACCGTCATTAGCAGCATAAACTTGATGCGACAGGAGGGAATTTTGGCCGACACGCAGGATATGCAAATCTGGGTGGACAAATTAAATTTGAAACGGCTACTTAATATCACACTACGACTTGAGCAATTCCTGATTCGACATATTACAAACGGAGATCCCCACCTCAACTATAAACAATTGAACCAGCAAGCGCTTTCGGAGGGACTCAAAGAAAGCACACCTCGGCGTTTGCGCACAGTGCTCTCATTTTTAGCCCTAAAAGGATATTTGCGAAAGAGCGAGCATGCTGACAGCGACAGTGTTTCCGTTTATCTTTTGCTCGAGAAAGATGATATAACTGCCCGTTTCAGACGACGTGCCGATTTGTGTTATTTTATTGTTAGCACTTTAGGAGCACAAGCTGTCCAATTACACAAGGAGAATCCCTCGCAATATGTTACTTTCTCTTTAGTCGACCAGCTAAAGAACTACAACGACACCCATCTCACATTGGAGAAAAAGCCATCATTAGCTGATATGCAGGAGGCGTTCCTTTATTTAAGCAGAAATGAAGTACTGAAGATTGATGGTGGTTTTATGGTAATCTATAACACCATGCAACTGGAGCGGAAAGCTGAAAGAAACTCAAGATACGGCAAGGAACAGTATAGTCTGCTCGATGCTTTCTACAAGCAGCGGATGCAACAAATCCATATCGTTGGAGAATATGCAAACATGATGGTGAAAGACTATCCCGCCGCAACAAAATATGTTAATGACTATTTTACGCTGGATTATAATCTATTTATAAGACAGTATTTCAAGGGAGAGCGTAAAACGGAAATATCCCGCAACATCACTCCCTCAAAATACCATCAACTTTTTGCCACACTATCTGTACGTCAACGTCAGATTATTGACGACAAAGAATCTCAATATATTGTTGTCGCAGCAGGACCCGGTAGCGGAAAGACACGTGTATTGGTGCACAAACTGGCATCTCTCCTGCTGATGGAAGACGTAAAACATGAGCAATTGTTGATGTTGACTTTCTCGAGGGCTGCAGCTACGGAGTTCAAACGGAGACTTATCGATTTGGTTGGCAATGCTGCTCACTATGTTGACATAAAGACATTCCACTCCTTCGCATTTGACCTCTTGGGACAACTTGGAAGTTTGGAAGAGGTGGATCAAGTGGTCGACCGTGCAGCAGAAATGATAGAAAAGGGTGAGGTTGAGGAGAAAAAGATTGCCAAGAGTGTGCTTGTGATCGATGAAGCTCAGGATATGTCCGAAGAAGACTTCCGCTTAGTCCGTGCTTTGATGCAATGCAACGAAGAGATGCGTATTATTGCCGTTGGTGATGACGACCAAAACATCTACCACTTCCGCGGGAGTAATTCGGCATATATGCGGTCGTTGGTTGATCAGCAAGGAGCTACTCTTTATGAGATGACTGACAATTATCGTTCTGATCAGGCGATTGTCAACTTCGCAAACGATTTTGTATGCCGTATTCCAAATCGAATGAAGTGCTCGCCTATTGTCTCCTCGAGTGAATCTTTGGGATCGGTAGATTTTTTGCCTAAGTCCTCGTTGTCTACCATCACAGAAACTCCATTTGCAGACACTACTGCCATCTTGACTCTTACAAACGAAGAAGCCTTACAAGCGGCATATCATCTGGAGCGTCAGGGATACCACCCCTTACTGATTCAAGCCACAGAAGGATTTCGTTTTATCAATCTGGCGGAGATACGTTATTTCGTCAAGCAGTTTGGAAAAGATTCAGACATTGTGATTCCAAAAGATGTATGGGACACTGCCAAGCAGCGTACTGAGCAAACCTATGCTAATAGTCGTCTTTTGCCTGTCATTCAACGATTCTGGAAAGTCTACGAGCAAACACACCGCTCGTTCTATCGTACCGACCTTCGCCAGTTCTTGTTAGAATCAAATATCGAAGATTTTGCCAGCATTGATGGTAAAACCGTTTACATCAGCACTATCCATAAGGCTAAAGGTCGCGAATTTGATGCCGTTCATCTATGGTTGTTTGGCTTACGTGATATAGATGTTGATACGTTACGAATCTTGTATGTGGGAATGACCCGTGCCCGTCACAACCTGTATATACATTCTGATAGCCCTCTTTTTGATCAGCGTCCTTTAGATGTGCAAAAACAGCAAGAAAAACGTATAATCATCACTCTTTCGATGCGAGATGTTTGGCTCGATTATTTCCGTGACCACAAAGCCGAGGTACTGGCATTGCGTAGTGGCGACAAACTTCGTTATAGAAACGGCATTCTATATTCGGAGCAGAACCAACCTATTGCATCCCTATCTAAAGGCAAGCGGGAAGATATCTCAAAACTGAATCAGCAAGGATATCAAGTTGTCGATGCGGAAGTAAGTTATGTGCTTGCCTGGCGTCCCCGCGAAGAGCCGCAAGAAGTGGCGGTATGTTTAGCAAATTTATACCTGGAAAAAGTATTGTAATTTTTTTACAAAACAAAAACTCATAACCTATAGACAAGGCTTCTAAACTAAACAATGATAATCACCATGGAAAACAATCATAACGACCCATCTCTTTTCAACCCGCAGGAGATGCTGTCGCCGTTCGATGCCATCAAAGAGACGGACGGGGAGGGTCGCGAGTGGTGGAACTCGCGGAAGCTAGCACAGCTGCTGGGTTATCAGAAATACTGGAATTTTGAGTGGTTGATGGATAGAGGGCATTAAGATCCCGCAATTGTCCGACGGAATTAGAAAAATTCGAATTTATGCGGACAAATGCTGACAAACAAATAGTTACAATTCCATGACCGACACGATGACACCGGAGCAGCGGCATAGGTGCATGTCGCATATACGCTCGAAGGACACTAAGCCGGAGCTGAAGGTGCTGTAGCGGTGTCTTTCTCGGAATTGCTGCAAGGGGTGATTCCCTTTTTGCTTTTGAGGAGGGGGCGGCCGAATTGAATTCGGCCACAATAGACAAAGGGGCGATGGTGGACAAAGGGGCGACGGTGGACAAAAGCGTTTGGGACAATAAAAAATGTTTATGGGCGTTTGTTTCAGAAACAGTACGGTATAGAATACTATGGCGGTGCAGGACAAATGGCAATGGCAGGAGCCGGGGACGGCTTGGAAGGGGGTTGGGATATATCATATCACGCTGACGGTGCCTTCGCGCGAACCTCTGCTGGGCACCCTGGTGATTCCGCAGAACGACCCGACGCAAGCTCATGTGACCAGGACGACATTGGGCGAAGCTGTCGTGGAAGAGCTTTACGTGATGTGCAAGCACTATCCCGCTATCCGCATTCTCCAGTTCTGCCTTATGCCGGATCATCTGCATGCCATTATCCATGTGACACGGGTGATGGATACCAGTATTCGCAATGTGATTCGCGGATATTGGCAGGGGGTTAAGAGGCATGGGCGGGCACACACTTTGTCGATTAGCCCCGAATTGAATTCGGGAACAGCAGACAACGGCTCAGGGAAAACAGACAAAGACGCGGGGACAACGGACAAGGAGGCGGCAACGGAAGGTTTCTATCCTTTCCCTGTTTTCACCGAACGTCCGTTCATTCGCCCGCTGTCGCGGCGAGGGCAATTGGATACGATGATGCGCTATGTACATATGAACCCCCAGCGGCTGGCTACCAAGCGACTGAAGCCGGGCTTTTTCCGCGTGCAGCGGGGAATTGAGATTGGCGGACGCAGCTACGCTGGTGTGGGGAACGCGACGCTGCTGATGGCCGAACGGTTTGAGACGGTGCATGTGCGGCGGGCGATGGTGCAGAAGGCCGAACAGGGCGACGACGCTCCGCTGCGCGACTATATGAACGGCTGTGTGCTGGCGGCGCGCAAGGGGGCGGTGATGGTTTCGCCATTCATCTCGCCACAGGAGAAGCAGGTGATGGAGGTGCTGCTACGGGAGGAACTGCCGTTCGTCCTCCTCACGGACAACGGCTTCCGGGAATACTACAAGCCCACGGATGCCCTCTTCGACGCTTGCGCCGCAGGGCGCGTGCTCATCCTCAGCCCTTGGGAATACGATGCTGGCAAACGCCACATCAGCCGCGAGGACTGCATGGTGCTCAACACGATGGCAGAAGAGATAACAAAGATATGACCGACAGGATGACACCGGAGCAGCGGCACTAGCTGTGCGGAGCACAGATGTATGAGGTATGAGGTAAGAAGGAAGATATATAATGACGAAAACGAAGTTGGATTGGCAGAAGATGTATGCTGAAATAAGATTTATTTTGCCGGTTTGAAAAATGTTTGTACCTTTGCGAAAAATTTCGTTGCGAAAAAAATCGCAAAGCTAACACGCTAAATATATGAATCCTTTTAAATTTGGAACAATTGTAGAGGGTGATTTTTTCACCGACAGGGCGAAAGAAACGGCCCTGTTGGGACAAAAACTGGATAGTGAAAACCACATCGTGCTGATCAGCCCCCGACGTTTCGGGAAAAGTAGTTTGGTTTACAAGGTGCTTTCCGGTATCGACCGGCCACAAATACAAATAGACTTGCAGTATACATTGAGTGTCGAAGACTTTGCGGCACAACTGGTAAAGTCTGTCTTTAAGATTTTCCCGATGGAAAAGGTGCGTCACGCAATGACGCATTTCCGCATAGCGCCAATCCTTACGACAAATACGGTGACGGGGGCGATGGAGGTCAGCTTCCAGCCACTGGCTAACAGCGGTGTGCTGCTAGAGGATGCTATGGCCCTGGTAGGAAAGGTGACGCAACCCAACCGACGCTTGATTGTGGTGCTCGACGAATTCCAAGAGGTGGTCAAAATCAAGAAAGGATTCGACAGGCAGCTGAGATCGTTGATGCAGAAACAAGAGAACCTTAATTATATCTTGTTGGGCAGTCAGGAGTCGATGATGGAGGCCATTTTCGAGAAGAAAACATCGCCGTTCTATCATTTCGGCCAGATGATTCGACTACCCAAGATTCCATACGAAGATTTCCACACTTATATTGTCGACCGTATGCCAAAGGATGGCCCTGATGTGGCCGACGAGATATTGCAGTTCACATCGTGTCATCCCTACTACACGCAACAACTCGCCTCGCAGGTATGGGATATGGTTGTATATCAGGAATATAGAGAGGGTGTAGTTTCGCGAGCGGTCGAAGCGTTGGTGACGATGCACGATTTGGATTATGAACGTCTGTGGCAGAACTTGAACCGCACCGACCGTTTTACCCTTAGACAGCTGGCCGAGATGAAGCAGCCGATGCAGAACCGGAGTCAGGCGGCCAGCACCTCGTACAGTTCTTTGCAGCGCCTCATCAAGACAGGGTTTGTCATCCGTACTCCACATTACGAGATAGAGGACCCATTCTTCCATCGCTGGATTCTGCAGAATATCCTATAGCATGACCGACAGGATGACACCGGAGCAGCGGCATCGCTGCATGTCCCACATTCATTCGAAGGGGACGATGCCTGAGATGAAGGTGCGGCGGTGGCTGTGGAGTCATGGGTATCGGTATCGGCTGAACGTGAAGAGTGTGCCGGGGAAGCCGGACATCGTGTTGCGGGCGTACAGGACGGCAATATTCGTCAACGGGTGCTTCTGGCATGGACACGGGGTGGCGGAGCCACCAGTTAAGAGTTATGAGTTAAGAGATAAGAGTGATTTGATAAACTCGGCCTGCTGCAAGATACCATCTTCTAACCGGGAGTTCTGGGTCGCCAAAATCAGGCGGAACCAGGAGCGAGACCAACAGAATTACAACATACTTTACGAAAACGGCTGGCATGTGATAGTTATCTGGGAGTGCCAACTTACTCCCACAAAAATCGAGCACACCATGCGCGAGGTTGAGGTTCTGCTCGAAGAAAACATGCTCGCACTTTACAAGAAACGCACGTCCCTACCCTATTCCTTCGACGAGGAGCCCGTACTACCTATGGCCGCCGAAGATGGCAGGAATTAGTCGCCCGGCCGGCGGAGCCAGGTGAGGCTGCGGGTGCGGAAGGTTTTGCCATACATTTTGCCGGGTTTCCATCGGGGCATGGAGGGCAACAGGGATCGGAGCGATTCGATGAAGGCACGTTCTTTGGCATCCTTCACCGACGGTGGAGCTTTCACATTGGTCACACTGCCGTCGATTTCAATGGTGAAACAAGCCAAGGTAACCTTGACGTCGTCGGGCCACGAAATCCGCTCGGCAATCCAGCGGGCTAGAGCCTCTTTGCCGTCAGGAAACTCCGGCTTTTCTGTAGGATATTCGACCACAATGCTGTCTATCGGTCCCCACGGGACGAAGGCATCGAATGGATAGACACGTTGCACCGTCCCGTCTGCTCCCAACATCAGATAACGTTCATCCTCGGCACAAATGCAAACCGACTCGCTATTGGAATGCCGTTCAGTGTAGCGGAGACCCGTCTTGCGGAAAAAATCGGGCAATGGATTATTGATGATACAAAGCCTCCTGCCCACCTTGACACAAGCCTTGGCCTCGGAAAAGAAAATGCTGTCAGACTTTATATCGTAATAGTCAGGATGGAAATCTCTCAGTTTGGCGTTATATGGCGCACCTTGTTCAGGATCAACGTCGGGCATATCCCCATAGAGCCTGCTCTCCGGGAGGATGGTCAGCTCAAGAAAATGGTTCCACTCGCGGAAACAGCTATCGGCCACCTGACCAAGCTGCTGTTCGAGGGCGGGGTTGACAAACTCGTAGAGGGGGATGGTGGCCGTGACATCGCGTGCGGGAATGTCCACTGGCTGTGCCGACACACGTTGCTGGCACCCAACCATCACAAAAACAATCAGAAGCAAAGAAATTCTATAGGCCATATTGCTCAATATTGGACATGCAAATATACACATAATTTCTAGCACTTAATAGAAAAATTTGGTCGGGTCGGGGAAAAGTTGTATTTTTGCATTTTTGAATCACTGGAATCACTACGGATGAAAAACATACGAAATTTCTGCATCATAGCGCATATCGACCACGGCAAGAGCACGTTGGCCGACCGACTGCTGGAGGTGACCAACACCGTCAGCCAGCGCGACATGCAGGATCAGGTACTCGACGACATGGATCTGGAGAAGGAGCGCGGCATCACCATCAAGAGCCACGCCATCCAGATGAACTACCGCGTCCCCGCGGAGGGGAATAAGGCATACGCTGGCCAGACTTTCGTGTTAAACCTTATCGACACGCCGGGTCATGTGGACTTCAGCTATGAGGTCTCGCGTGCCATCGCAGCCTGCGAGGGTGCGCTGCTGGTGGTCGACGCCACACAGGGCATTCAGGCCCAGACGATAAGTAACCTCTACCTGGCGCTGGAGAACGACTTGGAGATCATCCCTGTGATGAACAAGATAGACCTCGACAGCGCCATGCCCGAAGAGGTGGCCGACGAGATTGTCGACCTGCTGGGCTGCAAGCCGGAAGAGATCCTGCGCTGCTCGGCCAAGACCGGCATGGGCGTGCCCGAGATACTGGACGCCATCGTCGACCGCATCCCCGCCCCCGAGGGCGACCCCAACGCGCCGCTACAGGCACTGGTGTTCGACTCGGTGTTCAACCCCTTCCGTGGCATCATCAGCTACTTCCGTATCATGAACGGCACCATCAAAACCGGCGACCACGTGAAGTTCTTCTCCACCGGCAAGGAGTACGACGCCGACGAGGTGGGTGTGTTGCGCCTGAACATGGAGCCCTGCAAGCAGCTGAGTGCCGGCAATGTAGGTTACATCATCAGTGGCATCAAGACCAGCAAGGAGGTGCGCGTGGGCGACACCATCACCCATGTGGGTGAACCCTGCGAGAAACCCATCGAGGGCTTCGAGGCCGTCAAGCCGATGGTCTTCGCGGGTGTCTATCCCGTGGATACCGACGACTATGAGGAGCTGCGTGCCAGCATCGAAAAGCTGCAGCTGAACGACGCCAGCCTCACCTTCGAGCCCGAGAGCTCTTTGGCCCTGGGCTTCGGCTTCCGCTGCGGATTCCTCGGCCTGCTGCACATGGAGATCGTGCAGGAGCGACTGACTCGCGAGTTCAACATGGACGTCATCACCACGGTACCCAACGTGCAGTACAAGGTGAAGCTCACCAACGGCAGCGAGATTGACGTCTACAATCCCTCGGGCATGCCCGAGCCGAACAATATCGCCGAGGTGTACGAGCCTTACATCCACGCGCAGATTATCACCAAGGCCGACTTCATCGGGCCGGTGATAAAGCTCTGCATGGACAAGCGCGGCATCCTGAAAAACCAGAACTACCTCACCACCGACCGCATCGAGATCACCTTCGACCTGCCGCTGGGCGAGGTGGTGTTCGACTTCTACGACAAGCTGAAAAGCATCTCGAAAGGCTATGCCTCGTTCGACTACTACATCAACGGCTACCAGCCGTCGAAGTTAGTAAAACTGGAGATACTCCTCAACGGCGACCCCGTCGACGCCCTCAGCACGCTGACTTATGTCGACAACGCCTACCCCATCGGCCGCAAGATGTGCGAGAAGCTCAAGGATCTCATCCCGCGCCAGCAGTTCGACGTGGCCATCCAGGCCGCCATCGGCAGCAAGATTATTGCCCGCGAGACGGTACGTCAGGTGCGCAAGGATGTGACCGCCAAGTGCTACGGCGGCGACATCACGCGAAAAAGAAAGCTCCTCGAGAAGCAGAAAGAGGGCAAGAAGCGCATGCGCCAAGTGGGCAACGTGGAGGTGCCGCAGAGCGCCTTCCTCGCAGTGCTGAAGCTGGATTAAGCCCCGCGATACAGGACAACAATATTTGAAACAATAAAACCCAAAAAACAATGAAAAAGATAAGCAAACTTATGATGGCTGCCGTCATGATGATGGCAACGCTGAACCTTGTCAGCTGCGGCGGCGACGATGAGAAAAACGATGAGGGTAGCAACTCGAACTCGTATGCCTTCATCTATATGGGCAGAACGCTCGAACCCGCCCAGATTGTTTATGCCAACCCTACAGATGACGAGATTCGCGACAACTTCGCCGCGCTGGAGTTCTTTGTCGAGAACAAGACCGATGCAGAGCTGAACTCGAAAATAAAGATCGAGAAACTCTCGGGTCCCGCAGAGATGGACGACCTGATGATTTGCTATGGCGAGGAATGCACCTCCACCGGCTCTATGCCCTGGAAATCGGAGAACATAGTCTTCACACCCGGCATCAACCAAAACATGATGATCAAGATCGAGTATATGCCGTCGGTTGTGACCAGCACCACCAAATACCGCATCACCGTGGGCAAGGGTGGCAACCTGACCGACCCGCAGGTGATGTACCTCGTGATGAATGCAGACTAAGCATCAACCTTCGTGCAGGCTGCGTTCGTAGCGACGCACCTGCCACACATACCATAACAGCAGGGACGCCGACGCAAGCGCCCCTGCTGTTGCATAGAGGCGTATGCCCGTCAGAAAATCGGCGACATGGATACCCACAACAACGGCCGCCACACGCAGTCCCAGTAACGCCAGATAGAAGAAGAACTCGGTACGCTGGGTGGAGAACACATTGGGGATGAAGGTCAGCGACGCCGAACTCAGCGAGAGGAATATCCACGGCAGGAGTGCCTGGATATAGACACCGCTGCCGCTCCATCTCTCGCCGAAGAAGAAGGCGCACAGAGGCTCGGCGAAGAACCACCCCACCACACATACGGGCAAGGCAATTGCATTGATATAAAGCAGGAAACGTCCTATCAGACGGCTTATGCTCTGCCGCTGACGTACCTGCTCGGCGGTGCGGGCATAGAGCACGCGCTCGAAAGCCGCATTGAGCACATTGGCAGGGCGCATGGTGAACGTCAACGCCAAGCCGAAGAGTCCCACCTCGGCCTTATCGAAATAGAGCGCCAGCCAGAGGAACGGAAGATTGAAAGAGAAACTGTTGATGAAATCCTTGGGTGCCGCAAAGAGAGGGAAATTGCGATGCTTGCGCGCTGCCATCTTCCGTTGCTCTGCCGATGTCTTGGGCAGGTGCAATCCCGGGAGGCGGAAACGGTAGAGCAGATTGGCGGCAGCCTGACCCAGGACGGCACCCAGAGGCATGCCCGCCTGCTTCATGCCGAGCAGGCCGAACAGCGCCTTGAGGAAGGCGCCAGCAGTGGCATTGGAGGCCTCGGAAGCCGCTATCAGACGGTATCGCCGCACACGGTTGAAAAGGGCGGCATATACGCGCGAGGTGCCGGTAAAGTACACCATCGGCGGGATGAGCAACGCGATCATGCCCAGCTGAGAGAAGTCGCCGGGCAAGGCCTGGGTAAGATAGAGCAATGTAGCCACGGCCAGCAGGACCAACGAGACCCAAGTATTGAGTCGCAGCGCGAAACGGGCCATAGCGGCACTCTCGGCCTCATCGTCGGCCACCATAACAGCGAGCTCGTACTTACATGTGGAGAAGATAATCAGCACCTCTATATAGGAATAGAAGATATTGAAAAGAGCGAAGTCGGACGGCGAGAAGATACGCGTGAGGAGCAGATAGGCCAACACGGAGATGACCTGCGCCAGCACATTGCCACTCACCAGCGTCGCCGCCTCGCCTACTATGCCTTTCTTTTTCATACTTCACCGTGATATTTTCGTAACACCCACTCGGCGCCGAGCAGCAGGATTATCAGTATCAGCACCCACGGCAGGTTCAGTAGTTCAGAGAAACGGGTGTGGGTATAGATGACGGGCTTAAGCGTCGAGAGTTGGGCGTCGAGGGCCGAGAGCTCGTTGGGGTAGTACATCTTGCCACCGGTGATGGCGCTGATGGTCGCCAGGAGCGAGTGGTCGGCGGTGAGGTTGGCCTGTTCAAGATGTAAAGCCTCGACGGCGAAAGAGCCCTGTGCGGTCAGCTTCTCCCCGTCGAAGGTAGTGGCAGCGGTATAATGGTAGAGTCCTTCGGGAAGAGCACCCAGCGAGAGACTATAGCCGCTGCCGCGGCGTGAGAAGTTATAGTCTCCTTTTATCGAGTCGCCTTGGAGCGAGAATGTGGCGTCGGGGCCGTTGACAGGTTCGAAGTTGGCATTGTAGAGCTGTGCCGAGACAACAATCTCGTCGCCTTCGGCATAGTGGCGGTCGGTCTCAACGATGAACCGCTCACGGTTGTCGTTGACAGCCGTAAAGTTGACAATCTGGCTCACCACGTGGTCGAAATGCTCGTGGGTGTTATTGTTTAGATAGTCGCCCAGTCGCCATTTCCACAGTCCTTCACCCCATACAAAGGCACGGCGTTGACCGCCACGGGTGGTGGCAGCCACCAACGGCTGGCGGCTGTCGATGCTGCCCAGCCGAGCTGTGAAGAGCGACTGCAGGCCCACCGCCATCTTGCCTTCGCCGAAGGGAGCCGACAACGGAGGCAGCTGCTCGATGGCGCTACCGTCGCCCTCCTCCAAGGTAAAGAGTGAGAACTGGCCATTGAAGACTGCCGTCACCTCGCTGGACTTCTTTACTTTGGAGACAATCTCCAGTCCGGTATGCAAGGCGTTGAAGCGCGGCAGGTCGGTCTGGCCGCCAATGACAAACACCTGTGGCAGCCCCTCACATTCTTTGGGAACCTGATGCGTGGCCGACGGAAGATTATGAAGAACGACCAAAGAGTAGTCTTTCCATTCTTCATTCTTTATCCTTAACTCATCACTCAAGAACACCGCTGCCTCATAGTTTGGGTTGCTCCCAACGGCCTGTTTGAGCGCCGTCAAGTCGGGATGCGGGGCATTGCCGATGATGGCCACCTTACGGTGCCCGTCGATGACGTCGGTGTAAAACACCTGTGTGTTGTTGGTAATCGTCTTCTCACCCTCGACGACAGAGAGGTGCAGCGTATATTTCTGAAGTCCTGCCACGGCCGCTTTCAGACTGAATGCGAGTGTGGTGCTAAAGCGGCTGTCGCTATAGTCCACCCTCTGTTCCGCCACTTTGTGGCCCTGACCGTCGACGATGGTCAGCAGTGCCGACTGTCCTTTCAGTCGGTTGGCGTTGACTGTGACCTCGACGGGGAACGTGCTTTCCAGAAAGGCTATGCGGTTGTGGCGCACCGATGCCAGTGCGGCGTCGCGCTGCGGAGTGGTATCGCCCAAGGCGACGGTGTAGACGGGGAAGGAGAGTCGCTCGGCCGTCGTGGCGGGGTTGCCGCCACGGTTGTAGATGCCGTCGGTAGCCAGCACCACGGCACCCAGGTTGCGGCCTTGATAGCGTGAGGCAATATCGGACAGTTCAGATGCGATATCGGTAGTGGTGCCACCAAAGGTCTCATACACCATCTCATACGGTTCGCCTTTCAAGAAACCATCGACAGTCAGCTGCGTGCTGTCAATCGACTCAGACACATCCTGAGCCACCACGACGATGGGCGTTTGTTGTTCGTTGACAGTTCGCTTGGCCACGGGTGCCAGCAACAGCAGCGCGATGGCCGACACTGCCACAAAGCGCAGCGCCGCCAGCAGCGCGTTGACACCCTTGCCGAAACGGCGGCGTCCCACATAGTAGAGCCCCGCGGCGTAGGCGGCACCTGCCAAGAGGCAGAACAGAACATAGTACCAAGGATAGTCGATGATCATAGTGCGTTAGCGTGCTAAAATGTTAGTTCCCATATACCAAAGTGCTGAAGCGATCGGGGCAGAAGCGTTCCTGTGCCACGCGCATCAGGTCGGCGGGTGTTACGGACATCAGGTCGGCATTCATTTCCTCGAGGGTGTTCACGTGGTCATAGCTCAGATAAGCCTTTCCGATGCTCTGCATCTCGTTCATGCCGAAGTCGTCGTTGATGGCCATCTGACCTATCATCTGACGTTGTGCCGACCGCAGCTGGCGCTCCGTCAGCGATGTCTCGGCCATACGCATCAGTTCGTCGGTAATCAGGCGGCGAGCCTTCTCCTCGGCGTCGAGGTCCACGCCGGCATAGATATAGAACAGTCCCGTGTCGGAGAACGGCACATACTGCGACTCGATATTGTAGCAGAAGCCGTAGCGTTCGCGGATGGCGACATTGAGACGCGAGTTCATCGCCGGGCCACCGAGGATATTGTTCAACAAAGTGAAGGCCGTCTTGTCGGCATGGTAAATGTCGGGAGCCTCGCAGCCGATGAGCAGATGTGCCTGGTGCGTGTGGCGGTTGATGTGGCGGTCGAAGACATGGAATGCGGGCTTTTCTTTCCGAGTATTCTGAATACTCAAAGTATTCTGTTTATTCCGAAAACTTCCGAAGTGTTTCTCGCACAGTCTCACCAGCCGCTCCATCTTCACGTCGCCGCTCACCGTAATCACCATCTTCTCGGGAGTGTAGTTCAACTCCATGTGGCGGCGCAGCCGCTCGGGAGTGAATTTCTTCACGTTGCGCTTGGTGCCCAGAATATTGTGTGCCAGCGGGTGGTCCTCATAGACCAGCTCCTCATACTGGTCGTATATCAGTTCCGAAGGGCTGTCGCTATAGCTGTTGATTTCCTCCAGCACGACGTCTTTCTCCCTTTCTATTTCGTTCAATGGGAACGAGCTATGAAACAGGATGTCGGCGAACAGTTCCAGACACCGTTCCAGATGCTCGCTCATTGACGAAGCGTAGACACAGGTCTCCTCCTTAGTAGTGAAGGCGTTGAGTTCGCCGCCCACGCCGTCGATGCGGTTCAATATATGGTAGGCCTTGCGATGCTCGGTTCCTTTGAAAAGCGAATGCTCGATGAAATGCGCCATGCCCTCGTCGGCTCCGCTTTCGTCGCGCGAACCCACGTTGACATACACGCCGCTGTAAGTCACCCTCGACGGTGTTTGGCTCAGTATTATCTTAATGCCATTAGGCAATGTGTGGTATTCATACATAGTTCAGTCTTTCATGTTAGTTTTTGGCATTCCCCTGAAAGGGAGAAACCATGTGCACACCATGATACCGGCGAGGGTATCAAGTGTATTCTCGGTGAGGAACGAGAGAAGTATCATTGTCAGCCATGCCAACATCAAGGGCGAGGAAGGTTTTCTCAAGGCCCGTAGGAAAAAGAAGGCAACGATGGCGAAGCCCAGCACGCCGAACATAGCCAACAGAGTCAAGTATTGATTGTGCGGGTGCTTGTTATATTCCTGCAAAGGAGAATCCTCATCCACAAACACCCGATGCATCTCATCCTGCAGATCTCCTGTGCCCGTGCCTATCAAAGGCTGGCTTAAGAAGACCTTCCAAGCACACTCCCACAAAGCAAAGCGCTGAAGCATGGTGAATCCCTCGACAGCCTGGTAGCAGCGATAGCTCTCATACTCGAAAAGCATCACATAAAGCATCCTCTTCGGCATAAAGCCATGTCGATAGACCGGGTTGGCAATACCCTGAGCAATCTCGTCGACCTGATCATCGGTGAGTGCAGCCACCCCCACGCTGTCCTTGGGCAGACCGAGTGCGTTGAGGTAACGAATCAACGATTTCTCCAAAGCGAAACCCGAAGGGCTCACGTTGTCGAGCGACACAGAGTTACGACGTGCCCAACCGGCACGGAGTTCTTCACGGCAGATATAGTTATTGACATAGTTGCCGTTCTCCACGAAGCCGTCCTGCGCATGATAATAAGGGCGTCCGGCCTCAGTATATTCCTTTAGCGGCTCGGTAGCCATGGGAACGAGGTGGTAGTAGGAGCGGCAACCCAGCCATACCATGAGCGCACAAAGAGCAGTTCCCGTCAGCCACAACGCCAGCCACTTCCACCGACGATAGTAAAGACATATCACCAGCGAAGCAACCGCCAACACCACAAATCCGGTATAAGAACGCAAGAGCAGGAGGAAGAAAAGCAGCCAGACGGCAAGCGCCACACGGGCAATGACAAGGAGTAGGCGGAAACGGCCGGATGTCAGCATCAAGTGTTTACTGCAGACAATAAAGATAGCCATGCAGCAAATGAGTGAGAAGCGGATGTGTGATATATAGGGGATAATGTCGCGGTAGGGCAAATCAGGAATGGTGAGCCACCGCACGAATCCGATAATCGTCACCACCATAACAGCTATCACAAAACAACCTAATATAATCGTACGTGTGATTCCACGTACCGGACGGCTGGTAAGGAAGATGGTTGGAGCCACCCAAAGGGGCACCATGCTTCTCACCGTCTCCATGCCCTCCGTCAGGTTGTCTGTCCACAACAAACCTACCACAAACATCAGCGAGAGCACCCAGAAAGCATGCAAAAGCTTACTCGCCTTGGCCATCTGCCACTTCTCCTGCCAACGGCCTTCCAGCAGCCAGTTGACAATCAATAGCAAGCCAGTGGTATATGTCATACCCGTGGAGCATGACATACATACTCCCGCCATGATTATCAATAGCAGATAGATCAGCCTATGGAACCTCTCCCCGAACAACTTCAGTGACTCTTATCTCTTACTATTCAACTCTTCGATGGCACGCTTCACCACCTTGTCGTCTCGCAAGGCTCCCTCTATACGGCCTTCATCATAATAGTAGCGGTTAAGCAGTTCTCCCTTCAACATCTCGCACACCTCCTCACGATGCTTCTGCAGGTCACCTTCCTTCTCCGCTTTCAGGCGTTGTTCCATCTCTTTAAGCTGCTGTTCGACAGCCTCGTCGTATTTCTCCTGCTTGGCCACCTCGCGCAACTCATCAATCACACGTTCCGTGACAGTGGAATAGCTAAGATTCTTCTCTTTGAGGAAACGGCAGAAATCGGCATAGAGTTCGTCACTCACTTCGAACTCCGATGCCGGCGCAATGCTTTCATGTGTACGATAGTACTGCGTGGCATAGTCGAACACCAGCATCTTCTGCGTCAGGGCAATACCCAGGTTCGACATATACTCGGGTTCCACCTCCACATCGGGCTCGATACCGAAGCCGTCGTACACGATGCGGCCGCTCTTGGTCTTGAAGGCCGTCTTCAGCGAGTCGGGCACCTTCATGGCGCGTCCTTGTGCATCGCGATGGCTATAGTCAATGGCCTGGATACAACGGCCACTGGGTATATAATACTTGGAGACGGTCACCTTCATCTGGCTGTTGTAGGGCATAGGCAGTATATTCTGTACTAAGCCCTTGCCATAGCTTCGCTGACCGATAACCACAGCACGGTCAAGGTCCTGCAGGCTGCCACTGACAATCTCGCTGGCCGAGGCCGATGTGTTGTCTATCAGCACCGCCACCGGTATCTCGGTGTCCTCAGGCTGTTGACGCGTGTAACTCTTGAGGTTCTTGGAAGCCACCTTACCCTTGGTCTCCACCACCAAGGTACCCCGTGGCACCCAGATATTGACGATATCGACGGCCTCGTTCATCAGTCCGCCGCCATTGCCGCGGAGGTCGAGGATAACGCCCTTCATGTCAGGCTTCTCTTTCTTCAACTTCACAAAAGCCTCACGCACGTTCTTGGCGGCATCGGTGGTAAACTCGTCGAGTTTGATATATCCCATGTCGCCACCGACGTATCCATAATAGGGCACGTTGGGCAGTTTGATGGCACGACGGGTCAGGGTGCGTTCAAAGGTATCCCCTTCCCTCCGCAATTTGAGGGTCACCTGTGTACCCGCCTGGCCACGCATGGCGCCACTGACGTCGGCGGTAGTCTTGCCCTTGGTACTCTCTCCATTGACCTCCAGAATGATGTCGCCGGCCTTCAGACCGCCCTCATCAGCGGGCAAACCCTTATACGGCTCCGAAATCATAATGGTGTCACCACGCTGCATAATCAAAGCGCCCACGCCGCCATACTCACCCAGAAGCTGCATCTTCACATCCTCGATGTCGCTCTCAGGGAAATAGTTGGTATAGGGGTCGAGAGACCCCAGCATGGCGTCGATGGCCACCTTGATGGTCTTGCCGGGATCCACATCATCCACGTAGTTCTGGTTCAAACTCTTGTACACCGACGAGAAAATCTCGAGGTTCTTCGCAATCTCGAATCCGCGGTCGGTGCTTTGGGCACACAAGGGCCCGACTAGTCCGACTAGTCCAACCAGCCCGACAATTATTATCTTTCTCATATCTTGACAAATTTATTCTCAAAACCTTTTAATGTCAAATCGCCTTCCGGCGACACAAACCACAACACATCGCCAGCCCTGAATATCTCATCGCGGCTGGGGTTGACAATCTTCTCGCCGTCACGCTCAATGGCGATGACTATGGCATGCTGGCGCGAGAGCGTCGAATAGCGCACCTCCACCCCACACAACGGTCCGTGGGCATCGACATGGTAGCGGTACATGTGCAATTCGTGGTCGGAGTGGTCGTGGACCAGTATTTCGGGTTCCACCTCGATAACAGGTCTGATCTTTGCCACCTCATCCTCGGTGCCGATGACTGTCAACACGTCACAAGGCATCAACACCTCGTCCTTGTCAGGAAGGTCTATGATGTTGCCCGCACGTTCTATCGTGACGATATTGGCGCCGAAACGTTCACGCAGCTGACCTTCCGCCAGGCTCCTTCCAGCCAACGGAGAATACTGCGTCATCACCAGCCGCTCCATAGCGAACTCGTCCTCCATCGCCGTCGGGATATGGAACGAATTCTGCGCCTGACGCTGGTTGAAGTTACTGAAGAATCGGTCTTCGATTTGTGCGTAGAAGCCGTTGGCACGACGCGAATAGAGCACCGCCAGCATGACTATCACCGCTATCACCATCAGCAGACCGACGGCCATGTTTACATAACGGCCTACCACCAAGCCCACGAAGAACAGGGCAACAAAATAGCGCAAAATCAACAGAGGTATGACAACCACCTGACTGTGGTGCCATGTCTCGAACATCTTCTTGATTTTCTCCTTGCTCACATTCTTCACCGCCACAGCCCACAGGAAGGGCGTCATCAACATCAGCGTGACCAACATACCGGTCAGACGGCTCCATATCTGCGGGATGCCTGTCTTGTCAAACAAGTCGTCCAACAACGGCAACAACAACGATGACGACAGCAGCACCATGACACCCAGGATGACTCCATGGATAAAGATATTGGTCAGCTGCTTACGCAGGAATATCCGCATAGTGGCCTTGTTGCCTCCATCACGGTTAGCGTGCTCGCTGTACTGTTCCAGACGGTGCTTGAGACCAGCGGGAATCTTAGGCTCCAGCCAGTTATAGAACGGCAAAGCGCCTTTGATCATATAGGGGGTGACGAAGGTGGTGAGAATCGACACCGAGACGATGATGGGATAGAGGGTTTCGTCAATAACGCCGAAACTCAATCCCAGTCCCGCGATGATAAACGAGAACTCACCAATCTGGCAGAAGCAGAAACCGCTCTGTATGGCCGTTTTCAGCGGCCGACCACTCAGCGTCACACCAATGGTGGCCGACAAACTCTTGAAGATGATGACCGACATGGCGATAACCAAGATGGTCACCCAATACTCCACCAACACTGAAGGCTGGATAAGCATACCCACAGAGACAAAGAATATGGCGCCGAAAAGGTTCTTCAGCGGCGTTACCAGACGGTGTATGACCTCCACCTCGATAGTCTCGCTGAGGATGGCGCCCATCACAAAGGCTCCCAGAGCCGTCGAGAAGCCTGCCTTCGAAGCCAACACCACCATGCCAAAGCACAGACCGACGGCCAGAATGAGCAGGGTCTCTTCACTCATATATTTGCGCATCCACCGCAGGAAGGTAGGTATCAGATAGATGCCAAAAACGAACCACGCCACCAAGAAGAACAACAGCTTGGCCATCTGCTCCACCAACTCGCCGCCGTCGAAGCTCTTGCTCACGCTCACCGTACTCAACACAACCAACAGCAAGACCGCAATCAAATCCTCCACCACAAGCACTGCCGTCACCGTCGAGGTAAACTTCTGCTGCTTCAACTTCAGGTCGTCGAAACTCTTGATGATAATACTCGTAGACGAGATAGAGAGCATGCATCCCAGGAAGGTGCATTCCATCGAGCCAAACCCGAGGATTTTACCCACCGTGCTTCCGATGACGAACATGATGGCCAGCTCGGTCAACGCCGTGATGGCGCCTGTGGCGCCCACCTTTTTCAACTTCTTGATGCTGAACTCCAAGCCCAGACCGAACATCAGGAACACGATACCGATATCGCTCCATACCGTCAGGTTGGCCTTGTCGGTGATAGCCGGAAACCACGGGAAATAGGGGCCAATGAAAAAGCCTGCCAGGATATAGCCGAGCACCAACGGTTGCTTCAACCTTTTAAATACGACCGTTATCACTCCCGCTGCGACCAAAATAACCGCCAAATCCATGAATATTGCAGGCATTCCTTCCATCTCGTATTCTTGTTTTTTAACGTTGAATAATTCCATTAACGAGAAAAGAACAGTTTTATTGCTTTTTCCCTCTTTTTTCATTTTTTCAGCGTATATATAATATTTTTTGTATATTTGCAAGTTTAATGTGAAAGGATATGCAGTTTAAAGACATTGTCGGACAACGAGATACCATCAACCGCCTCACTGCCGTTATCGACAGCGGACGCGTAAGTCATGCCCAGATGCTCCTTGGCGAAGCCTCTTCCGCCACACCTCTGGCATGGGCCTACCTGCAATACTTATGCTGCGAGCACCGCGTACACCACGACCATGGAGACCTCCATGCCGACTCCTGCGGCGAGTGCCCCAGCTGCAAGAAGATTGCCTCCCTGATGCATCCCGACCTCCACTTTGTCTTCCCCACAGCCACCACCTCTCGCGTGAAGGAAAAACCCTGCAGCAGCGAGTTCCAGACCGAGTTCCGCGACTTCATGCTGCAAACCCAAGGACATTGCGACATCGATGACTGGTACGACACCCTCGGCATCGAGAACAAGCAAGGCCTCATCCGCGAGATGGACGCCGACGAAGCCATCACCACCCTTAGCCTCAAACCCTATGAAGGCGGTTGGCGAATGATGGTGGTTTGGATGGCCGAGAAGATGAACGACTCTTTCGCCAACAAGTTCCTCAAAACCCTCGAGGAGCCCATGCCCGGCACCTTGATACTCCTGGTCTGCGAGAGCGACGAGCGCCTGCTCTCCACCATCAAAAGCCGTGTGCAGACCCTGCGGGTAGAAAGTGGAAAGAAGAAAGAGGAAAACAACGCCGAGTTTGCTGGGATGCTGGTGGGCTGGCTTCGAATGCTCTTCAAACTGAAGATGAAGGAGCTTTCGGCGCAGGTCGACAAAATGGCCTCGCTCAACCGCGAGCAGCTGAAACTGTTCCTGCAATACTCGCTCAAGGTAATGCGCGACTGCTTCCTCAACACCGCCGCAGGCATCGACTGCCATATCGGCTCCGGCGACGAGAAATTCGACAGCCAATTTCCGAAAATGATTACTACCAACAATATTGAACTCATCGAGAGTGCTTTCGACGACGCCATCTTCGCTATCGAACGTAATGCCTACGCCAAGATAGCCTTGATGGAGCTGTCGTTCCGCATCAGCAAAGCACTGAAGAAAAGGTAAAACAACACACAAAAATGGAAGAGAACAAAAAAGATACGAAAGAGATAATCGACGACGAGAAGAACGTCAAACCTGCCGAGAACGTACTACCCGACGACATCGTTATTGACGAGGAAGAGACCGTAGCTACGGCAGAAGACGTCGCCAATTTCATGAAGAACCGCCGGAAGGCTCAACAGGAGAAGAAAAACATCGAGCGCGAGAATCCCGAAGTGGAAGAATACCACAGCGAGGAAAGCCAGCTCGACCCCTACCTCGAGCCCGACCCCGATATTCCCTGGGTGAAGTACGAAGAGCCTGTCTACCTCTCCCGCGGATGCCGCTGCAAGCCCGAATGCTACAAACCCATCCATAACTGCGAATGTCAGAGCTGTTCTAAGGTCACCTCGACCAACTGGATGGCAGGCATCCGCCAACCCACAGACCGCCCGTTCGACTGTGTGGAGGTGCGCTTCAAGAACAACCACAAAGAGTTCTACCGCCTCCCCGACGGCTTGGAAGTGACCGAGGGCGACGTGGTAGCCGTCGAAGGCCAACCTGGCCACGACGTCGGCATCGTCAGCCTCACCGGCGAGCTTTGCCGTCTCCAGATGCGCAAACACCGCATCAACCCCGAGTCCGAGAGCATCAAAAAGCTCTTCCGCCGCGCCAAAGAGGCCGACATCGACCGCTGGGCCGACACCCTCAAGGAAGAACGGGCTGCCCTGCTGCGCACACGCCGCATTGTGGCCGACCTCGGACTCGACATGAAGGTGAACGACGTCGAATTCCAAGGCGACCACTCCAAGGCTATCTTCTACTACACCGCCGACGAACGTGTGGATTTCCGCGTACTCATCAAGGTGCTGGCCGAGGAGTTCCACGTGCGCATCGAGATGAAACAAATCGGCGTGCGACAGGAAGCTGGCAAAGTGGGTGGCATTGGCACCTGCGGACGCGAGCTCTGCTGCGCCACATGGCTCACCACCTTCAAGAGCGTCACCACCAGCTCGGCCAAGACCCAGCAAATCCTGCCCAACCCCCAGAAGCTGGCTGGCCAATGTGGCAAACTGAAATGCTGTCTCAACTTCGAGTATGAGGTCTACGCCGACGCACTGAAGAAATTCCCGCCGGCAGGCCATGCCATCCGCTTCCAGAAAGGATTGGCCCTGTACAAGAAGACCGACGTCTTCCGCGGCATCATGTGGTACGCCTACGAGGGCGACCGCGAACGTGGTGGAGCGAACGACCTCATCGCCATCAAAGCCGAGGACGTGAAAGCCATCATCGAGATGAACCGCCGTCAGGAATATCCCGAGAAACTCGAGGACTACCAGGTTGAACTCATGTCCACCAGCGCCCTGGCCCAGGAGAGCACCAACGAAGAGGTGGAACGCGAGATCCAGCGCCTTGCCGAAGGCGGCAACGGCGTCGTCGGCGAAGAGCGCAAATCCGAAGGTCGGCGCCCGTCCTCCGAGTCGGCAGAGAGCCACGACAGGAAATCGGAGGGCCGCGAACGCCGCAACGTCAAACCCGACCGCGGCGATGGCAACCGCGGCGACCGTCGCGACCGCGACCGCAAAGCCCGCGACGAACGCCACAATACCAAGAAAATCCGCGAGCAACACCAACAAAAAGAGAATAACGAAAAGTCCCATCGCGAGAAAGGCGAACAGCCTCGCCGCAGCAGTAACCACGACCGCAGAGGTTAAGACAAAAACAAAAATATTTCTGACCAATGATGTTCTGTAAACTCATAAAAACCATCCCCATCGCCCTGGCATTCCTGCTGGCCTCGTGCGACGGCACCGTCTACTATTCCGAGTATGCCGACATCGACGAGGGAGGATGGAGTCCTACCGACAGCGTCTGCTTCGACATGGAAGTCGACGACACCACACACCTCTTCGACCTCATGGTCGAGGTGCGCAACAACATCAACTACCCCTACTCCAACACCTTCCTATTCATCAACACCACCTTCCCCGACGGCAGCATCGCCCGCGACACCATGGAATTCCCCCTCACCGACGCCACAGGCAACTGGCTCGGCAAGACCTCGGGACGCTATGTCGACACCCGCTACCGCCTGCGCAACACCGCCACACGCTTCCCCATGTCGGGCAACTACCGCTTCGCCATCACCAACGGCATGCGCGACAGCGCCATCAGCGGCATCCGCCACATCGGACTGAGGGCAGAATACAGCAACACCAAGAAATAAGCGTATACTATGAAAAAGAACGACACCAAGGCCGACAACAGAATATTCAGCAAGCCATGGCCCAAACACATCAGGGTGATGTGGTGGACCTTCGGAGGACTTTGGCTCTTCGCTTTCCTCTTCTTCACCTTCCTGTCGCTGGGATGGCTGGGCGACATGCCACCCCTTGAGGAACTCGAAGACCCCCGCAGCCTCCAGGCCTCAGAGGTCATCTCCGACGACGGCGAGGTGCTCGGCTACATCGGCATCGAGAACCGCTCCAACCTCAACTACATGGAGATTACCGACAGCAACCGCAACATGAACCTCGTCAACGCCCTCGTAGCCACCGAGGATGTGCGATTCTACGACCACTCCGGCATCGACGCCCGCAGCCTCTTCCGCGTGCTCTTCAAGACCGTCCTCGGACGCCATTCTGGCTCCGGCGGCGGAAGCACCATTACCCAGCAGCTGGCGAAGAACCTCTTTAAGATGCGCGAGCGCAACGGCGGCCGCGGCGGCACCATCTTCTCCAAATTCAGCGAGTGGGTCGTCGCCGTCAAACTGGAGCACAACTACTCCAAGCAGGAAATCCTCGCCATGTATTTCAATACCGTCGACTTCGGCAGCAACTCCTTCGGCATCAAGACCGCCGCCAACACCTTCTTCGGGAAGGCTCCCTGCGAACTCGACGTCGACGAGGCCGCCATCCTGGTGGGTCTGCTCAAAGCCCCTACCTCCTACAGTCCTGTGCGCCATCCCGAACGCTCCAAGGAGCGCCGCAACGTGGTACTCTACCAGATGAACCACAACACCAACCCCGCCACGGGCGAGAAATACCTCAGCGACGAAGACTACGAGCGCTACAAGGAGAAACCTATCGACATGTCGCGCTACACTCCCCAGACCCACAACGATGGCCTGGCGCCCTACCTGCGCGAATATGTCCGCGAATACATGAAAGACTGGTGCAAGCACCACCGCAAGCCCAACGGAGAATACTACAACGTCCATGAGGACGGTCTCAAAATCTACACCACCATCGACTCCCGCATGCAGCGCTATGCCGAGCAGGCTGTCGTCGCACATTTCAGCAAGGAAATCCAGCCCGCCTTCGACCGCGAGGTGAAGAATCGCAAAGGCAACCCCTTCTGCCCCGGCGACATCCCCGACGCCAAGAAGTACAAGAAGGTGCAGGACAACATCCTCACCCAGGCCATGAAACGCAGCGACCGCTACCGCTCCCTCAAAGAGGCCGGCCTCAGCCAGAAAGAGATCCGTGCCAACTTCGACAAGAAAGTACACATGAGTGTCTTCAGCTGGAATGGTGTGAAAGACACCCTCATGTCGCCCTGGGACTCGCTGATTTACTACAAGCGCTTCCTCAACGTCGGCATGATGTCGGTCGAGCCCGGCACCGGCTACGTCCGCGTCTATGTCGGCGGCATCAACTATCGCTATTTCAAGAACGACAACGTGCGCACACACCGTCAGGTGGGTTCCACCTTCAAGCCCTTCGTCTACACGATGGCGCTGCAGGACCTGGGCATGTATCCCTGCACCGAGGTGCCCAACAGCGAGGTCTGCTTCGAAGTGTGGAACAGCTCCGACTGGTGCCCCAAGAACTCCTCGCATGAACGCGAGGGCGAGATGGTCACACTCAAATGGGCTCTGGCACACTCCATCAACTGGGTCTCGGCCTACCTCATGAAGCAGGGCTCGCCGGAACAGGTCATCAGCATCGCTCGCAAGATGGGCGTCAAGAGCCCCATCGACGCCGTACCCTCCATCGCCGTGGGAGCCCCCGAGATTCCCGTCTATGAGATGGCCGGCGCCATGGCTACCTTCGCCAACAAGGGCGAATACGTAGAGCCCATCATCATCACCCGCATCGAAGACAGCAAGGGCATGGTGCTCGAGCGCTTCACCGCCTCCCGCCACGAGGCCATCAGCGAGGCCACGGCCTACATGATGATTGAACTGATGAAGGGCGTGGTGCAGAGCGGCACGGGTACCCGCCTCAACTACAAATACCACCTCAACCAATACTCCACCGCCATCGCCGGAAAGACCGGTACCACCAACCGCAACTCCGACTGCTGGTTCGTGGGCATCACTCCCAAGCTGGCCACAGCCATCTGGACCGGCGGTGAGGAACGCTACATCCATTTCAGCGGCATGACCTTCGGCCAGGGTGCCGCACAGGCTCTACCCATCTTCGGCCGCTTCATGGAGAAAGTCTACCAAGACAAAAAGCTTAACTTCTACCGCGGCGACTTCGAACGTCCCGCCGAGCCCATCGAGATGGACTGTTCCAACTTCCAGCAGGAGATTCAGAACGAATCGTATGAGTGGGACTTTTAGGAATTGAAAATTGAGAATTGAAAATTGAAAATTAATCTTCTAGGACAGACCCTACCTCAGCTGCAGGAACTCTGTGCCGGCGAGGGATTTCCCCGCTTCACGGCCAAGCAGCTCTGCGACTGGCTCTATAAGAAGCGTGTCGACAGCATCGACGCCATGACGAACCTGTCGCTCACCCAGCGTGCCCGCCTCAACGAGATAGCCTTTATCGGCCGCGAACACCCCGTGCGCTGCCAGGTTTCAAAAGACGGCACGAAAAAATACCTCTTTCCCGTATTAGACGGCCACTTCATCGAGGCGGTCTTTATCCCCGAGGAAGATCGCGCTACATTGTGCGTGAGTTGTCAGGTGGGCTGCAAGATGGGTTGCCGCTTCTGCGTCACCGGCCAGCAAGGCTTCCACGGCAACCTCTCCGCCGGCGACATCCTCAACCAGCTCTTCAGCATTCCTGAATTCGAGCAACTCACCAACGTGGTCTTCATGGGTATGGGAGAACCGATGGATAACCTCGACGCCGTGCTTGCCGCCACACAGGTGCTCACCGCCGACTGGGGTCTCGGATGGAGTCCCAAACGCATCACCGTCAGCACCGTAGGCATCATCCCCGGACTCAAACGGTTCCTCGACGAGAGCCAGTGCCACCTTGCCGTGAGCCTCCATAACCCCGTGCCGCAGGAGCGCCTGGCCATGATGCCCGTACAGAAAGCATTCCCCCTGAACCAGGTACTTGCCCTGCTCAGAGAATACGACTGGAGCGGACAGCGCCGCCTCTCGTTCGAATACACCATGTTCCGGGGCGAGAACGACGACCCCGTCCATGCGCAGAAGCTAGTGGAGCTATTGAAAGGCATCGACTGTCGCGTCAACCTCATCCGATTCCACGAATCGCCAGAGGCCCCCTTCAAGACCTCCATGCCTACTACAATAAAGACTTTCCAGGATTATCTCAACCGCCACGGTATCATCTGCACCCTCCGTGCTTCGCGCGGACAGGACATTGATGCTGCTTGCGGCCTGCTCGCAGGTAAAGAATAATAAGCCATCCGAGGCTGACGCCGAGGAAGTTGGCTATCATGTCGTTGATATCAAAACCTCTGTAGGGCAATAGCCATTGTACACTTTCCGTCAGCACCCCAATGCCGACGGCCGTAAGCCATACCAACCATCTATTCCCTTTCCGGTATAAGTCATAGAGAAACAACGAGCAAGGGATAAACACCGACGCATGCAACAGGTGGTCCATACGGAGTCCGAGGACAAACTTGTCCATCTCAACGCCCAACCCGTTCAGCGGCGCCCACATCAGGATAGCCAACATCACGAAATACCATGGTCTCAGCTGCCTACGACCCTTATGGCCTAGCCAGCGCACCGCCAGATGTTTCACCTTATGACGCATCTTCACCCCTACCATCTTCGCCACGATATCCTTCCGGAGCGCTTCCTCATGGGTCTCACAATTGTCTCCGCGCATAGTGAAGCGGTCGCCATCGATGGCAACGATTCTGTGCAAGAGATGACGCCCGGCATAGCGGAAGAGCACCACATCGCCCACCTTCAAATCCTCCTCACGTGACAAAATAATCTCGTCGCCTTCTATCAGTGTCGGGCGCATACTGGTACCCACGAGCGTTATCTTCACCCGCTCGCCGGCAGCCACACGCTCCTCTACCAATGCGAAATATACCTCGTTGTCAACCTTCATCCTATGATAGTGTCATGCGAGAGTCTCGCCGCGTCAGCATTGGGCAGACAGCCCATGCGATAGACCGGCACACGCTCTATCACATTAGATATAAATTCCACCAGTAAATCCAGACAGCGTTCCTCATGCGCAAAGCAGGGCGGACAAGAAGGCTGCAGTGCAGTGAAACCCTCTACCACGCCAAGCCGCCGGATGGTGTTCTCCTTGCGCTGTTCGAGGCGCAACAGACCGGCAATGGGATAGTGCTCCTGACGGAAGCAGGGGGTCTTGCCACTCCACGGCGAACCATAGACGCGGACCTCATCACCGTCGACCCTCACTATAGGGCTGTCATCGTTCAAAAGAGACGTACCCTCAATATTCTCCAGCCACAACCTCGTGTGCGTGCTCTTGCCGGTGCCGCTCTCGCCAAGACACATCACGCTCTGGCCGTTGCATACCACCACCGACGAATGTACGGGCACTGCCCCCATCCTCACGCCCATCATGCCGTAGGCTGTCCACAGCGCGAAGCGCAGGGCCGACATGTCGCCTTCCATGGCGATGTCCACACCTTCACCCTCGCGGTAGCGCAACAGGCCATGGCGGTCGAAGGTATAGTAATAGGTCCCGTCGACATCCACGCCGAAATGACAGCGTTGCTGTCCATCGACAATGTCAAACTCGTGGAGAATTCGGAAACCGGAGGTCGGAGGCCTGAGGTCGGAACAATCGAGGCGAATCTCCATACTAGGGGTTCCGACCTCCGACTTCCGACTTTCAAAAACCCTCATGCCGGGAATACGCATCGCCAACGACACAGAGTCGCCGCCCGAAAGGACAACGTCCAATCCTCCTATGTTCAAATGTGCCTCAGCCATCAGACCACAAGTCCGTTCTTCATCATATCGGCCACCCAGGCCTCGCCGTCCTTGCGGGCGTCGGCCTCGTTGACCTCATACTCGTCGGTGAGCACACGCACCACGTCCTCCACCTCAAACTCACGACCTAACAACTTGTTATACAATAACAAGGCACTCTCATTCAATGCCACCACACGAGTCATATCGGTACCCTCCACACCCTGTATCATCACGATATTCTCTCCCGCGACGGTGCGCACCTTCATCTTCTCGTTGATTCTCATAACAGTATATCTAAAAGGTTTTCAAAATCGTCTATCAGCCAGTCGGCGCCGGCATCACGCAGCTGGGCGGCGCTCTGGTTGCCGTATGTCACCCCGCATGTCGGGCAGCCTGCGGCACGTCCCATCAGGATGTCATACGACGCATCGCCCACCATCAACGCCTCCTGTGGCTGGCAACCGGTGAGGCTCAGCACCCTCAAGGCAGGGTCGGGATAGGGCTTGCCTCGTTTCACATCGTCGGCGCTAACCACCGCCTGCACCATCTCGTCGAAACCGAACGACCGCACAAAGCCGTCGAGTGTAGGCCGCGCACGGCTGCTGCAGATAGCCATCCCGTAACCACGGCGGTGCAACTCACGGAGGGTCGACTCCACATGCGGGAACAGTGTCACTGCACCAGGGTGGTTGTATTCGTCAAAGAGGCGCCGATAGACCTCGCAGCAGCGCTCGGCAAGAGGGTCGTCGGCATCCATCAGCTGCACAAAACACTCCTTCAGCGGCAGTCCGATGATGGAGGCGCACTCGGCATCCGTCCTCGACGGCAGCCCCAACTCCGCTATCGTACCCTGCAACGAGCGGATAATCAGCGGCTGAGTGTCGGCCAGCGTGCCGTCGAAATCCAGAATGACCAGTCGTATCTTTTCCATTTTTCTTTTACAACGTCGCCCACCCTTGTTTTATTGTACAAATGTTAAAAAACAGTCGATTTTTACCCTAAAATTACACTTATCCTATTATAACACAACAAATTATAATGTTAAAATACACATAACTCACACTAAATCAGTATCATCTCCGTACCAAGTCCGTATCAACACCGTACCAAGTCCGACTACAGTCGGAGATGATACGGTGTTGGTAGGGTGATGATAGGTTGATGGTAGGGGGTCGGTAGGGAGAAAAAAGGGCGGCTGCCCCGGATGGGGCTGCCGCCATAGTGGTTGGTGGTGGTTGTACAAAGGTTAGAGGGTCTGCAGGGCGGCGCGGACACTCTTGGAGACACCGTTGGAGGTGTAGGTGGCACCGCTGACAGCGTCGACATCCTTCTTCAGCGCCTGCTTGACAGTGAGGCCGTTCCAGCTCTTGTAGAAGCCGGCATCCTCGACTTTTTTGGCAAATTTAGGGGTCTCCTTGTTCTGGAGCAGGTAGACGCCGGTGATGACCATCTTGGCATCGAAGGCGATAAGGACGGGAGTCTCGCCGGCATAGCCCTTGATGCCATCGCTGGCGGGCTTGGAGTAGACCACATAGCCGAGCACCTTGTTCTGGGCATCCATGACGGCGGTACGCTTAGCCTCTTTCTTGACACTCTTGACGGTGGGGAAAGCCTTGATGATGGCTTTGTCGATACCGCCGGTCTGGGGTTGCTGGTTCTCGCACTGCTGCGACTGGTGTTGTTTGTGGTGCGGACAGTTGCCGCAGTTGCCATGGTGCTGCGCCGAGGTTATGCCGCCGGCGAGGAAGGCCATGAAGGCCAATGCTATAAGTTTTTTCATCGTGATATTGTGTTTTTATTTGTTCTTATTATTAGTACTGTTTTTCGTCTTTTCTTGCAGCAAGGCCCGCAGCAACGGGTTTCCGCGCAGCGGCACCACGCCGCTGGCCTTGGGATGGATGGGCAGGGTATTGCGGTAGAAGATGCGTTCCGTGATGTTGCGACCGTCTTTGAGAGCACAGGCTTCGAGACGCTTGCGAGTGTTGTTGTCGAACAGCTGCAGAGCCTTGAGCTGGTCGCCACTGATCTGGTAACTGTCGGGGTAGGCGACGGCGTCGGTGGAGGGGACGATGTAGTACTGGTAAAGGCTGTCAACGGTGCCGCGGTGTACCCAGTAGGGCAAATAGGAACAGCTCTGGAAGATGGTGCTCGACGGTGTTTTGTTATCTGATCCCAGGTTTATCATACGTTCCAGGGTGAGTTCCACCATGATGCCGCCGTCGCAGTTGACGTCGCGCTGGTTGCTGACGAGGTTACCCATGGAGTAGACGACAATCTCGGGATAGCGGTCGTTGTCTGGTATGGCGTCGAGGGTGAAGTTCTGAACCACGTGGGGGTGGCCGCCGATGACGGCGTCACAGCCATGCTCGAGTAGCCACCGGGCCGTCTGTTCCTGCTCCTTGTTGGCCTTGACAGCATATTCTATACCCCAGTGGATAAGGGTGATGACGTACTCGGCGCCTTGCTCGCGGGCCACACGCAGGTCACGCGCCATCTCGGCGGTGTCGATGAAGTTGACCACATTGGGGGCCACCACGGGAATGCCGTTGGTGCCGTAGGTATAGGTGAGCAAGGCGAGGGTGAAGCCATTGACTTCTATTATCAGGGGTTGCGAGGCATCGCGCTCGGTGCGGTTTCTATAGGTGCCAAGGTGAGGGATTTCGAGGGAATCAAGTGCTTGGATGGTGCGCTCGAGGCCCTTCTGTCCACGGTCCATGCAGTGGTTGTTGGCTGTGGTCATGATGTCGAAGCCCGCCTCCTTGGTGCAAGCCGCCAGCGCATCGGGAGCCGAGAACTGGGGATAGCCGCTGTAGGGTTTGCCGGCCAGCGGCACCTCGAGGTTGAGGATGGCCAGGTCGGCACTCTGGATATAGTCTTTCACATAGCGGAAGCAGGGGCTGTAGTCGTAGCTGCCGTCGGCCTGCTTGGCGGCGTTGTGCTGCGGCATGTGACCCATGAGGTCACCTGCGAAGATAATCTTCACGCTCTGAGCCTGAGCCGAATTGAAAATTGAAAATTGAAAATTGAAAATTAGGCTTGCGCAAACAAGCAATAGGTATCGTTTCATGGATTAATATTCTATGATTAATGCTCCGCTGACGGCCCAGTGGCTGAACATGCCTTCGACAGGCTTGCCTTGTGGGATGGCGACGGTCATTGTATGCTCTTTGCCGTCGGCCCAGGGCGAGAGATCGAAGTATACGGGTTGCGTGGCGGTGCCGGGGCACCAGCCGCTACGTGAGAAGTCGGAAGAAGAAAGACCGTTCCAGAAGTTGCCGGAGACGGGGTTGAGGTCGCGGTAGCAGCCGCAGTCCTGCCGCCAGGGGGTGTAGGTGAAAGCCACCTTGCCATCGATGAGGATGGTGTTCTGCTTAGGCACGAACTCGTCACCCTCGCCCCAGCCTCCGTGGCCGGTGGAGATATAGCGCAGCTTGGTAGTGACATTATCGGGAACGGTAAAGGTTACCGTCAGCGAGTCGGTGCCAAACAGCTTGCCGTAGTTCTGTCCAGCCATCTCCAGCACGTTGCAGGTATTGAAGAGTGAGAGGCAAATCTCGTCGTCGCCTTCATAGGTCTTACCATCGTTGCGGGTGTCGTTGGGATACGATTTCAGGTCGACAGTAACGATATGGCCACCACGGTCATAGTTACCAATCCAGACGCCAATCCAGATGTCGTCGCCCTGAAGATAACCGCTTAGGTCGGTGACTTCCTGCCGGTAGTATGTCTCCGTACGCCAATCGACGCCAAAGTCTTTCATACGCTCGTTGAAGTGTCCCACGCCGAAGGGGGTGAAGAAACGCATCAGCTCCACTGGAGGATGATAGCGTATAACCCATTCGTATTGAGGATGGCTTTCTCTAGTGCAAATCATGCCCTGATAGCGCTGTCCATCACGGCCAACGATGGTGGGCAGCGAGTCGGGGTGTTCGAAAATGCCTTGCATGAAATACTCGCCGAAATAGCTTGTGGGAATAACGAAGAGGCTACCCGTGCGGTCGTAAGCATCGCCGTTGCTGCGCTGGTGCAATTCAACGAAGGTCTGGTAGTGACGTGGCAGCACCGGCAGCTTGACGCGCTTGAGGGCCAGTGTGCCACCGGCGAAATGCATCACGGTGTCGTAGGGTATGGCCTCATAGTTGAAGGTGTCGGCATAGTTCTTCATCCCCCAGCAAAGTTGCACACTGTCGAAGATGCGGGTGGTGACCACGAGGCGCTCCTTCATGATGCGGTCGAGCTCGCGGGGCGACACACGGCGGCCGCCGTCTTCGACCACCCTCATCCCAAGCCCATGGTATGCTAGTGCATCATCATACTCAGCCTTGACAAGCTTCAGACGCAGCTGCCCGTTACGGGTGAAACTGCGTAGCACGCCACGGTTGAGACCGTAGTAAGGGAGCGGGTTGGCGCTGACGGGGGCCCGCTCGTCCATCTCAAACACCAATGTGTTGCTGTTAATGGAGCAAGTGTATTTTGCGCCTTCCCGCTTCCATTCTATGTCGTTGCGGCTGAAACGGGTGCGGTAATAGTAAACGCTATCAGGATAGGTGGCGGTGACCGTGATGCTGTCGGCAGCATAGTCGACCGAGGTCTCCGTCTGGCAGTAGCCTTGTATCAGTTTGCCATGGGGTTTGTCGGTGAGAATGGTGATGATATCCCCCTCCCTCGCCACGTTGATGACCGTCGTATCGGTCTTCTCTCCATATTCAAACTGGTAGTAGGTAAACCTATTGGCACCCTTCGGAATCTTCACCTGCGCCACTGCCACCATCGGCAGCAGCACAAGAAGCAAGAGGCTTTTCCTCATTCTTAATTCTTAATTTTTAATTCTTAATTCCCTAGAATCCCATTCCGAACATCTGCCAGTAGTCGGCTTCGAGGTTCTTCCAGGCAGCGGTGGTGCTCTCGTAGATCTGCTTGGTGTAGGCGTTGAGGCGTTTGTAGGCTTTCTTGGGGCTGTCCTTGATTTCCTCTTCGAGGGCTTTGAGGCCGCTGAAGGCGCTGCCTTCCTGCTGGAGGACGGCGTTCATGTGCTGCTTCTTGGTGCGCTGCCAGGCGACGGTAGCCAGCTTGTTGGCACGGCGGAACTGCCAGAGCCAGGCTTCGGGGTCGTAGCTCTTCTGTCCGCAACGTTCGAAGGCCGCGGGCAGCTCGGTGGTGCCACAGAAGATGGGGATGCGGGGGCTCTGGCCGGGATTGTCGACGGCCATCCAGCAGATGCCACCCACCTCGTCGGGCAGCCAGTCGCGCAGCTGGGCCACGAAGCTGTAGCTGCACCACGCCACACTGACGGTACGCTTGAAGTCGATGGTGCCGGGAGCCAGCATATTGAGCGTCTGCTGCATGGTGCCACCCAGCCAGGGGTTGGCGATGGGGCTGATGATGGTATCTTTGTAGCTGCTGCCGTCGTCGCGCTTGCGGTTCACAACTACCTTAAGGTTCTTGCACATATCCATATCGGTGCCCTCGTAGGTGGAGCGCAGGAGTTCCATGACGTCGGTGACGTCGACGGGGTTGTCGGGCTTGATGCTGAAGGGCAGCTCAGGCATGTCGTAGGTGAATCCCTGCGAGGGAGCCAAAGCGTTGAAGATAAACCACTCGCGCTCGCGGAAGTTACGGCCGTTAGCCCACGAAGTATTGTAGGCTTTCCAGAAGCAGAACTCGCCCTCGCCGTCCCAGAGGAAGTATTTCTTGGCTACAGCCTCGACATTGTCGGAGCACATGAAGTACTCGGGGTTGTTGCGCTGCAGCTTGCCGATGCGCGGGATGTTGCAACTCACGGCGATGTGGTCGTCGGGCACACGTTGTGCCACCCACACGGCGCCAATCTCGGTGCGGCCGCAGCCGATGATCTCCATCTGCCAAACCTCCTTGCGGTCGGCGATGGTGATGCATTCGCCACCGTCGGCATAGCCGTATTTCGTCGCCAGCGATCCGATGAGACGTATGGCCTCGCGCGCCGTAGTACAGCGTTGCAGGGCGATGCGTTCCAGCTCCTCGATGAGGAACATGGCGTTGGGGTTCTCCAGCGTATCGGGGCCGCTGAAGGTGCTCTCTCCAATGGCCAACTGGTGCTCGTTGAGGCAGGGGTAGGAGCTATTGAGATAGGCATAGGTGTGGGCCACCTCGGGGATGGTGCCGGCCACACGGACTCCCGTGGTGTCGGTGGGCGAGACGGTATGCATCGTACCCTTGCGGACCTCGTGCTTGGTGCCTTTCTTGTGGTCGGCCGCCGGCTCGACGGTCATCCAGGTGCGGTAGCGACCGTCGCAGGTGTGCGACGTGATGACGCTGCCGTCGGTCGAAGCACGCTTGCCCACCATGATGGAGGTGCAACTCTCCTTGTGATTTATCTGGGCGCCTGCCATCAGCGGCAACGCCAAAGCCAAAAGTATCAGTATTTTCTTCATTGTGTTGTGTTATCTAAGAAGTCGCAAAGATACAAAATATTTTTCATTCCCCACATTTTTCCAGCAGAAAACTGACGGGACGGAAGCCGTCGTTGCAACTGATCATCGCGCTGTAGGGGTTTCGCATCCAACCGTCGTAGAAGTTACCCTCGCCACGTGACAATGCCTCGACGAAAGTTCGCATGCTCTCCCATGCGCTGTCGCACATGCCGTCGGGTTTCCTTCCCTCACATGCAAGCCACGTCTGGCCCTCCTGCACATCGCAGGTATGTTCTATCGGATTTTCGTAGAGTTGCTGCAGATCCTTATAGTCTGCCTTGCGTATGGCGGTTATCTTGACGTCGTACATAATTCTTTCATTCAAGCATTCATTTGATCCTCGTGCCAATACTCCACATCCTTGATTCCCAACTTATCGGGATTGAACACCGGCTCGAGGCCCTGTTTCTTCTGCTGCTCGTAGTCGCGGAGCGTCCGCAGTGCCTTAGGAGAGAGGATAAGGATAGTGACAATATTAATCCACGCCATTGCACCCACACCGATGTCGCCCACCTTCCACACGATACCGCTGCCGACAAGGGAGCCGATGAACACAGCACTGATGGTGGCTATACGTAGCACCCATACCACTATCTTCTCGACGCGGTCGTCGCCGAAGTGGAGGTCTTCACGCTCCAGTTCATCGAGACGTTCGGGATGTTTCTTATAGATGCGGCGGCGGTAGCGGTTGAAGAGGTACACGAGGTTAGTCTCGGCGTAATAGTAATAAGCCATGATGGTGGTGAAGGCGAAGAAGAAGAGGGCAATGGAGATAATCATCTCGCCGACATTGGGGCCCACCAATGTGCTGATGGCACCGGTGGTGTAGAACACGCCGGGTTCGCCTGCCGGTGCGGCAGGGTTCTGCTGAAGGTAGGACACCACGGGGCCGCCAGGTGTCTGCGCCACAGATTCGATGAGGTTGTAGGTCTTGCAGGCCAATATCATCATGGCCGTGGCGGTGCAGACCAGCAGGGTGTCGATATAGACCGAGAAAGCCTGGACGAGGCCCTGCTTGACGGGGTGGCTCACCGTGGCGGCTGCCGCCACGATGGGACCTGTACCCTGCCCTGCCTCGTTGCTATAGATACCACGTTTCACGCCCCATGCGATGGTGGTTCCCAGCAAGGCTCCCGTCACCTCGTTGACACCCACGGCGCCTCGCAGCATCTGCATGAAGACATCGGGCACAATCTGCCAATGGACAGCCAGCACCACTATCGAGAGGATAATGTATACCACAGCCATCACGGGTGCCACAATCTGCGCCACGCTGGCGATACGTTTCACGCCACCGATGATGACCATAGCGATGAGCATCGCCACGACGAGGCCTATCACCCACACGTCGACACCAAAGGCTTGAGAGCAGCTGAGGGCGATGCCGTTGCACTGCACCGGCGGCAGGAAGACACCACAAGCCAATGCCACCAACACGGCGTATAATCGCCGCTTTGGAATGTCCCCAAATTTTTATTAAATCGTCTCCAATCCTGAAATAAAAACGTCCCCAAAAATCGCACAAAAAAAAGGCGTTGCAAATCAACCGCAACGCCTTTTTAATTGCCGTTTAACTACCGTTCAAACGGCTTTGACAAGCATTATATCGTCATAGTTTAGAGCAACGCCCCCGACGTGAAGGCGGTGGACTTTGGCGCCATCAAACGGGTTGCCGATGGCCTGGTTTCGGCCCATCCAATCAGCCAGCTCGATGATGGCACTCTTTGAGCTTGTGAAATAAACAAAGCGCGTCCCCTGCAGGCACTTCAAAACGTCCAAATAATCCGTCAGCCGCCAATAGCCGTCACTCTTGTACGTACCACAATCCGTCGATAAATACGGCGGATCGAGCACAAAAACCACATCGGACGCCAGCCGGAACTGATCAAAGAGCTGGCGGTAGTCCATCGACACCACCTCTACACCCTCCAGATACCCCTCCACATTATAGTCATCCTGGCGTATCCGGTTGTATAGCGTCTGTCCGACGAGCTCCTCGAGGCTGTGTGCGTAGTTCATCGCGAACAACAGATTGCTCGAAAGCGAAAACCAGTCCACATATCCACTCTTGGCCCATCGCTCCACCTCGGCCACCACCTGCGACCTCACAGGCTCGTCTATGCGCCGTGTACGCGTCACGCCGGACACGATAGGCCGCAAGGCGCGAAGCATCTCGTTGGTGCGTCCGACGTTTGCCAGGCGCTCGCCGTAGTGGTCGTAGTCGTTATACACCACCCGGCAGTGCGGACACGTGTATTTAAGGACGTGGCTCACCAAGCCACTGCCGCCGAAGAGGTCCACAAATGTAG